>Ga0315538_1000699_pt1 | contig 20681 bp, 20 predicted proteins | sample SalMarSW160230MG_2_FD_203834 | JGI IMG/M metagenome (GOLD analysis project Ga0315538, IMG submission 203834) | Salt marsh sediment microbial communities from the Plum Island Ecosystem LTER, Massachusetts, United States - Salt Marsh Sediment SW1601-230 ...
AAGAATTTCAAAATAATTGCTTTTTTAATAACCGGAAAATTGGATTTTGGGAAAATCAATCCCGCATATGAAACATTTAAATGATATTTACCCACTCTAAACGAGAAGGAACCATTAAAACCCTTTTTGAATGGGGTCTAATTATGGTTGATATATCAACATACGAGGAAAATATTGTTAGTTTTTCAAAGAGGATCCTGTTGGAAGTTTTTGCTCTTCTTAAGAAATACAAAGAAAATCTTGTTTTGATCGGGGGATGGGCGCCATATTTTTTACTTGAACGGCATAAGCCGCAAGATGTTGAATTTGAACATATCGGTTCAATAGATATTGATATTGCTATTAATAGTGAAAGAATACCATCTGTTAGTGAGGTTTATGAAAGTATTAGACAAAAATTAGAGAGAAATAACTACGTAATCAGAAAAAGTAAAGACAACCAGCCAATCCCTTATAGTTTTGAGAAAGAAATACATGGAAAGGTTATTCATGTAGATTTGTTAGCCTCTGAATATGGAGGTACCGGTAAAAAACACAGGCATCAAAGAATCCAGGATATATTGGCAAGAAAAGCAAGAGGATTAGATATTGCCTTTCAGAATAATGAATTAATCAATATAGAAGGGCGATTACCTAATAATGCGAAATATAGTGTAGACATTAAAATAGCTGGTGCCGTTGCGTCTATTACAACGAAAGCAATCGCTTTTGATGATGATATAAGTCGAATAAAGGATGCTTACGATATTTACTCAATCCTTAAATATTATAAGCTGGGGGTCGATAGTGTAGTCGGTGATATTCAGCAATATTTAAATAGCAAATTGATAAAGGAAGCAATAGAAAAACTATCTTTATTATTTTCTACGTTAGATTCAGTGGGGGCGATTGGATTGGCTGATTTTATACTTCCCGAAGCTAGAGAATCCGAAGATTGGGAATTTTATCGAAGAGATGCTTTTGAAATAGTTCAGCAATTTCTACAAGGAATATAATGATTCAGCAGCTTACACTAAATGGTATCATTGCGGGCAGCATTTATGCTCTTGTAGCGATAGGTTTTACTGTAATTTACCGCACGTTAAAGTTTTTTCATTTTGCTCATGGTGTGGTTTATGCAGCTGGAGCATATTTTGCCTATACTTTATATATACTTGCAGGATTTAATATTATTGTTTCTGCACTATTAGCAATAATCTTCTCTGCCTTGTTGGGTGTAGCTATAGATAAATCTGTTTATTACTACTTACGAATTAAAAAGGCGTCCAATCTCATCTTCATGCTTGCCTCTTTTGGAGTATTCATCTTTCTTCAAAACCTTATCCAAATGATATATGGAGCACAGATCCTAACCATTCGTACCGGTCCAATAAAAGAAGGACATCATTTTCTTGGGGCAGTGATAACCGATATACAGATCATTATTTTAGTAGTATCAATCATTCTTATGGTTTTGCTGTGGTTATTTATTCAGAGGACAAAGCTCGGCAAGGCAATGAGAGCTGTTTCCGACGATCCCATAGCGGCAAACGTTGTTGGGATAAATCCTGAAAAAATAGTACGAATTTCATTTGCTCTTGGCTCTGCACTGGCTGGTGCTGCCGGGATACTTATTTCTTTTGAAACCAATATTGAACCGACAATGGGGTTTAATGCTCTCTTGAAGGGAATTATTGCTTCTATCATTGGCGGTATTGGTAATATTCCGGGTGCGGTGCTTGGTGGATTTTTTCTTGGATTAGTTGAAAATCTCGGTATATGGAAGATTCAGGCAGGCTGGAAAGATGCGATTGCGTTTGGAGTTTTGATCATTTTTCTTTTAATAAGACCATGGGGTATTTTGGGGAAGAGAGTCAGTAAGTTAGAGAGTTGAGAGTTCGGAGTTAGAGAGTTGAGAGTTGAGAGTTAGAGAGTTGAGAGTTCGGAGTTAGAGAGTTGAGAGTTAGAGAGTTCGGAGTTAGAGAGTTGAGAGTTAGAGAGTTGAGAGTTAGAGAGTTGAGAGTTAGAGAGTTGAGAGTTAGAGAGTTGAGAGTTAGAGAGTTGAGAGTTCAGAGTTGTAGATTTAGAGAGTTGTAGATTTAGAGAGTTGAGAGTTAGGGAGTTCAGAGTTGTGGAGTTGGAGAGTTAATGAGTTATGGAGTTAATGAGTTATGGAGTTGGGGAGTTGTGGCAAAGATAGAAAAATTTGAAGATATAAAGACATGGAAGAAGGTAAGGGTATTGGTTAAAGAAGTCTATAAAATTTCTTGTGCTAAGAAGTATCGTAGTGATTATAGTCTTATTGACCAGACTAAAAGATCTTCAATTTCAATCATGGCTAATATTGCAGAAGGTTTTGCCATAAGGACTAAAAGGGAGTTTATCAACTTTTTAGGAATAGCGCATGGTTCTGCAGCGGAGCTCCAATCACATCTGTATATCGCCCTGGATCAAAAACATATCAGTGGGGCAAATTTCAATTCGATTTACAAAAATGTTGAAGAAGTTTCCAAAGTGATACAGGGCTTCATCAATTATCTGAAAACGTCAAAACCTAAAAACTAATGAGCTCTTTAACTTTTAACTCCACAACTCTGAACTCTATAACTCTAAAACTCAAAAAACTCTTTGAGTTCAGATAAAATTATGTATATTAGCGTTATGCAGATAAGCATAATGTCAATCAACATAACTGGAAACTGAAATGAAAAATCCCTTTGTATTCGGCGAGGCTGTCCGGGGTGAAAATTTCACTGACCGGAAAGAAGAACTTAGAGAAATCGTCCGTGATCTAAGCAGTACTGAGTGTGTGTTTCTGATTTCTCCCCGACGGTATGGGAAAACCTCTCTCATATTAAGGGCATTGGAAGAATTAAAAACCATGGGATTTTATACAGCTTATATTGATCTTTATAAAGTTACTTCTCTGCAAAATTTCCTTGAAATATATACCCGCGAAATCGTGCTGGCTGTCGAATCGAAGATAGAGAGGATGTTCAATTTCTTAATAAAGAAGCTTCCTGGTTTGCGTCCCAAAATCAGCCTAAAACCGGACGGCACGACAACCATCAGTATTGAGCATATTCCAAAAACCGAGGATGTGATAAAATTCCTGGATGAGATCTATGATCTACCTCAAAGGCTTGCTGAGAAAAAGAAAAAACCCTTTATTATTGTATTTGATGAATTTCAGGAAGTAATGAATTTAAATGGCGATTCAATTGAGAAAACAATGCGTGCCAGTTTTCAGCATCATGATAAGGTCGGGTATCTTTTCGCTGGTTCGAAAAGACATATTCTATATGATATGGTATCCAATCCGGACAGAGCCTTTTACAAAATGGGTCGCGTAATGACACTCGATAAATTGCCGGAAGAAGAATTTAGCAATTTTTTGCTTGAGGCTTTTAAAAAAACTGGTTATTCAGTGGAAGATGGCGCCATTCTCCAGCTATTGGAAATCGTTGAGAACTATCCTTACAACGCCCAGTACTTTTGTCATAAACTCTGGGATGACTTTTCCGACAGCCGCAAAATATCAATTAACGACCTTGAACCGACTTTAGTGTGCTTACTGTCAGAAAACAATCCGGTTTACATTTCTATCTGGGATGGACTTTCTCTGCACCAGCGCCGCCTTTTGGTTGCAATTGCTACACATGGCGGAAATTCCCTGTTTTCGCAGGATTTCATCAGTGAAAATAATCTTGGAAATTCCTCCAGCATACAAACCTCGCTTCGGCTACTGATGAAAAGGCAAGTCCTGGATAAAGAAGAGAACACCTATTTTATCACTGATGTATTTTTCAAGGAATGGATTCGCAGGAATATGAGTTAGTGAGTTATGGAGTTAGTGAGTCACAGAGTTACGGAGTTTGGGAGTTCAGGGTTGGAGAGTTTTTGAGTTATGGAGTTGGGGAGTTTTTTAGCTATAAATGATAGGCGTTGATATGGGGAAAATAGAGAGGTTTGAGGATATTGAGGCATTGAAGAAGGCAAGGGTATTGGTTAGAGATATCTATAACATTTGCAATATCGAACAATATAAAAGGGACTATAATTTAGTTGATCAGACTCGAAGAGCCGCTGTATCTATTATGGCTAATATTGCAGAAGGTTTTGCCAGAAGGACGAAAAGGGAGTTTATCAACTTTTTAGGAATAGCGCATGGTTCTGCAGCGGAGCTCCAATCACATCTCTATATCGCCCTGGATCAAAAACATATCACTAGGGCAAATTTCAATTCACTTTACAAAAATGTTGAAGAAGTTTCCAAAATGATACAGGGTTTTTCTAATTATCTAAAAAATCTTGAAAAATTGAATTTACAGTTAAACTCTCAAACTCCTAAACTCCCTAACTCCGGACGCTAAAATGGAATATCTACTCCACATATTAGTCATCTCCGGTATCTACGTTATTCTAACGCTGAGTCTGAACCTGATAGTGGGATTTACAGGGCTACCATCCATGGGACATGCGGCTTTTTCCTGTATCGGCGCATATACATCAAGTTTGCTGGCGTTGAATATGGGTTTATCTCCCTGGATAGGGCTATTGGTAGGAGCTTGTGTAGCAGCATTATCAGGTATTCTAATAGGGTATCCTTCGGTGAGGTTAAAGGGTGATTATCTTGCATTGACAACATTTGGCTTAGGAGTCATTATTTATTCCATTGCTAAAAACTGGGTATCGCTCACTCGAGGCCCAATGGGACTTCCCGGAATACCCGGCTTTTCGATTTTTGGTTTTCAGTTGTCGGAAATATGGTCTTACCTGCTGCTTGTTTTAGTTTTCGTGATGATTACAATTTTTGTTATAAGGAGAGTAGTAAATTCACCTTTTGGAAGAATACTGAGGTCTATTCGTGAAGATGAGGTTGCCTCAGAAGCTTTAGGGAAAAATACTACCAAATATAAACTATTAGTTTTTATCATCGGGGCATTCTTTGCAGGAATTGCCGGAAGTCTTTACGCTCACTATATAACATTTATTGATCCGTCCAGTTTTACGGTGATGGAGTCTATTACTATTCTCCTCATGGTTATTTTTGGAGGAATGGGCAGCATTTCGGGTTCTGTAGTAGGTGCATTAATTCTTGTAGTATTTCCTGAACTTCTGAGATTTGTGGGCATGCCTTCTTCAATAGCTGCTCCGATGAGGCAGATGATTTATGGATTGCTTCTTATAGTTCTTATGCTTAAGAGACCACAAGGTATAATGGGGAAATACAGGTTTAAATGAGGAAAGTTTGGGAGTTTAGGAGCTTTAAAGTTTGTGAGTTTAGGAGTGTGAGAGTTGAGGAGAGATATTTCTTATTGTTTGCGTGATGAACTTACACCAGAAAAGTTTTTCTAATTGTCATTGGACTCAATAATATAATTTGACTTTTGTTTGTAAGATTACTATAATTCCAAAAGTAGACAGTTTTGTCTATTAAGGGAAACATGATGATGTGGACTATTATTCAAGAAAAGGCTCGTGAACAGAAACTTCCGCTTAGTACTGTTGTAGCGGAAGTAATACACCTCATTATCCTGGATTCTCTATTTGGGTGTCCTGATAGCCAATCAATATGTTTTCAGGGAGGAACCAGCATTCATCTACTATATGGGGGATACTGTTACTCCGAAGATTTAGACTTTGCCGGCGAGTTTATAAATCCATCTTTAACGCAACAACTGATCTCCAGATCGAAGTCGAGTATAGAGAAAAATGTTATTCAGTTGTTAGGAATGGGTAAATGTGAATGGCGTTTTCCATCTTTTTCAATCATGCAACGTATTTATGCTATCTGGTTCAATTTTCAGCCTCAGGGCAAGAATCAGAAATATCGTGTAAAATTAGAGTTTGCACGTTACCCTATTTACGAATCGAGGATAATGCCAGTAAGTTCTAATCTTGATATCTTACGGCGCCGTCCTCTTGTAACCGGTCTTACCGCTGAAGAACTTTTAGCAGAAAAGATAACAGCTGTAGCTGGACGGGTATACATTAAAGGCAGGGCTCTCTTTGATCTCTGGTACTTATCTAAGGTTCTTTCCATTTCAGCAGAAGTACAGTTGGTTAAGAAAAAGTTTGAGGATTACCGTGTATCGCTATCAATATCAGACATAGGACAGAGATTGATTAATTATGATATTAAGAAATTAACTATTGAGTTAGGGCGTTTCTTACCTGAACGCTATCGCCGCCAGTTACAAAAAAATGATTATGAAGAAATTCGTGAGACAGCAGTTCAAATAATGAAATCAGTTATTACAAATTTTTAATCGCAGAGAAATTGTTCATGAAAAGAGTTTTTACCCAAAGTAAATGGATTGAAATCTTGCGACAGGGAAAGTCCATATACAATTTTGCCGAACTTATTCGTCTTTCAGGATTATCTGTCTCATCATTGCGTCGGGCGATTCATCGACTTACACAACGGGGACTTCTTATCAAATTAAGCAAAGGGCTATATGCCAACTCTTTTGCCTGTCCCAGTCTGGAGGAGGTAGCTGGTATACTTTATCCGCCATCTTATATTTCACTGGAATCCGCCTTATTTCTGCACGGTATTTTAGATCAAGTACCCCATCTGGTAACCTGTGTTTCTCTCAATAAGACCAAAACCTTTCATACGACCATTGGTGAAATTGCATATTTTCATATTAAAAAAGATCTGTTCTTTGGATACCAGATTAAAGATAGTGTTCCAATTGCCTTGCCGGAGAAAGCCGCATTAGATTTTATCTATCATCAGAGGCAAAATGGTTTAGAGCCCATCTTAGATGAATGGAATTGGGATAATTTGAACCTTAGCAAAATAAATTATTTAATAGAATCATATCCAAAAACGGTACAAAAGGATGTGGAAAAAAATATTTCTCTCCCTTTAACTATTGCCAATAATAAGCTTTTAGTGTCTGAGTAGAGAATATGAATGATATTTTAAATACTGAAAATGGGCAAATGAGAACTATCCTACAAGTGTGTAATCTAACCAAGGAGTTTGATGGACTGGTTGCTGTTGATGACTTGTCTATCTCTATTGAAAAAGGGAAAATAACAAGTCTAATAGGTCCAAATGGAGCCGGGAAAACAACTGTTTTCAACGTTCTAACAGGTCTTTATCGTCCGAAAATGGGAGAAATTCTCTTCAATGGAAGAAGAATTACACATTTTCCTCCTTATAAAATTGCTCGGATTGGAATAGCTCGCACATTCCAGATTATTAGACTTTTTCCACAGATAACTGTTCTGGAAAATATACTGTTAGCGACGGAATATAAAAAAGGAGAAACACTTTCTGCGGCTTTGCTTCAAACAACGACTATGAAAAAAGAAGACAAGGAAAATAGGGAAAAAGCACTGAGTTATCTCAAATTGGTTGGTCTTTTGGATAAAAGAGATGAATTGGCAGAAAATCTGTCCCATGGTCAAAGGAAGCTTCTTGAACTTGCGCGGGCAATAGCAACTGGAGCTGAACTCTTTCTTTTGGATGAACCTACAGCCGGTGTATTTCCTGAAATGAGAATGAAGGTACTTAATATTCTTCAAAAATTGAGAGATGAGGGAAAGACCATCCTTTTTATTGAACATGATATGAAGTTTGTAATGGATATTTCAGAGAAAGTCATTGTTTTGAATTACGGTCAAAAGATTGCTGAGGGGCTACCCGAAGAAATAGCAAAAGATAAGAATGTAATTGAAGCCTATTTAGGAAGGAGTAAGGTTGTTCCTTGAGGTAAAAAATTTAACTGCTTATTACGGTATGGTTCGGGCTCTCGATAGCATTTCCCTTGAGGTTAATGAGGGAGAAATCGTCGCTATGATCGGTCCCAATGGTGCAGGAAAATCTACCGCATTAAAAGCAATCTGTGGTCTGCTGAAGGAAACCGGAGGTGAAATAAGAACTGGTGAAGTGGTTTTTATAGGGGATTCTATTAAAAATGTTCCTACTTTTGAGCTGGTTAAAAAAGGTATTTCGCTTGTTCCGGAAGGAAGAAGGGTTTTTCCCACAATGAGCGTTTTAGAAAATCTGGAGATGGGCTTTTATACTCAGTTTTCAGTTGCAGGTGAGAGTTTTGACGAGAGAATGAATACAGTCTTCCATCTTTTCCCTGTGCTTAAAGAGAGGCAAAAGCAAAAAGCAGGTACTTTGTCCGGTGGAGAGCAACAGATGCTTGCCATTGGGAGGGCTTTAATGCTCAAACCTAAATTACTACTACTTGATGAACCGTCTTTGGGCCTTTCGCCTAATTATGTAGAAAATATGTTTGATAAAATAAAAGAGATAAATGAAGCAGGGACTACTGTTTTAATAGTCGAGCAGAACGCAAAAATGGTATTAGAATATGCAGACAGAGGTTATGTTTTTGAGATTGGGAAAATTGCCTTTAAAGATAAAGCAAAAAGTCTTCTTGAAAATGATGTAGTCAGAAAATCGTTTTTGGGAGGATAAATTCTATTCCAACCGATACTCACTCTTATACTCAGGTATTTCAACACTCCATCCAAATTTTGATCTGATTCTATCTGCTAATGCACTGGATTGATCAGGTTCGCCGTGAACTATAAAGACTTTCCTGGGTGGAGAGTTGAAGTTGGAAAGCCAGGCAAGCGCTTCATTGTAGTCAGCATGAGCAGAAAATCCACTGATTTTTTCTACTTTTGCATTAATAGCTACATGCTGTCCGTGGATTTTTACACTTTCGGCACCGCTAAGAATTGTCCTACCGCGTGTCCCTTCAGCTTGATAGCCGATAAATAGAACGGTATTTTTAGGACTTGGAAGTCTGTGAAAGAGATGATGTAAAATCCGCCCGCCGGTTACCATTCCACTAGCTGAAACGATAATGGCTTTGCTCTTAATTGTATTCAGAGCCATTGATTGTTCCCGGGTACGAGCGAATTGAAGTTTTGCGGTTTTTAGTATATCCCTGCCGGTAAGCGCTATCACTTTTGATTCCAAGTCGTGGTCCTTTTTATTTTTCTCGAAGATTTTAGTTGCACTTATAGCCATAGGGCTGTCTACATAAACAGGTATTTTGGGAATAACATTTTCTTCTTCGAGTTCTCGTATTGTGAAGAGCAGTTCCTGTGTACGACCTACAGCAAAAGAGGGAATTATGAGAATGCCCCCTCTTTCTATACTTTTATTGATTACTCTGGCGAGTTCACTTTTGGAATCTTCGTTGCCATGAAGGCGATTACCGTATGTTGATTCAATAATAAGGTAATCAGCGCCGTATATTGTATAAGGATCACGAAGAATTGGCTGTGCCGGTCTTCCTAAGTCACCTGAGAAAAGTACTCGTCTTTTTTCATCGCTTACTCCAATTCGAAGGTCAACGAAGGCGGATCCGAGTATGTGTCCGGCATCTCTAAAGGTCAATTCAACATCGGGTGTAAGAGTTATTGTTTTCCCATAAGGCATGGGATTGAATAAGCTCAAAGTGTTTTTGGCGTCATCAATAGTGTATAAAGGCAAAGCAGGCGAGTGTTTCGTGAATTTCATTTTATTTGCGTACTTAGCATCTTCTTCCTGTAAGTGTGCTGAGTCTGGCAGCATAACCGAACAGAGATCAGATGTAGCCGTGGTGGCATACACCGGTCCATAAAAGCCATTTTTCACAAGGCGTGGAAGATAACCGGTATGATCAATATGAGCATGAGTCAAGATGACCGCATCAATTTCTGAAGGTGAAATGGGAAAAGAATCCCAGTTCCTCAGTCTTAATTTTTTTAATCCCTGAAACAAACCGCAATCGATTAAAAACTTTTCCCCTCCCGATTCAATAAGGAATCGTGATCCTGTTACTGTTCCTGTAGCACCTAAAAAAGAAAGAGTTGACATAATATTCCCTTAATAATTTTATTTTTGAGCGTTATAACAGATTGCATCGATTTTTCTGCTACTTCAGATATATCACTTTTTGCATTAGTGTGTTATCGTGAAGATTGACAGTAAAAATATACATTCCTGAAGATACACTAACTCCTATATCGTTTTTCCCGTTCCACATAAGGTCAGTTGAATTATAATCAGAAATGTTGTTATAAGCAATTGATTTAATTTTCTGTCCAAGAGAGTTGTATATTGGTACATTAAAATCTTGAGCACGAGGCAGTTTCAATTGGAAATTAACTTGGTCATTTAATTAGAGGCAATGGAGATTCAGGGCGAAGTGTAAAAGTGAGTTTGTTGTTTTTAAATAACCCTCATGATTTTCCACCACAACGAAGTATGCTCCGAAGGTCACAACGGACTCCTTTGGAGAGTCCCTTTGGGAAAAGATGGAATAATGGAGTAATGGAGTATTGTGTTGTCAGTCATTCGCTTCGCTGCCTGCCCCGTAGAGAGCTTGCTATCGTATTGGGGTCATTCAATTGTCATTCAGTAGTCATTTGATGGTCAAGAGTGAACTATAAATTTTGGCAATTTTTGTCCCGACAAGTTGGGATTAGTAATCTTGGCAATTAAAAGTGGTTACTTTCATATAAACCATATAGAATTGTCAATTAAACATATATGTTCAGTGTCAGACCTTATTGCAAAATCCTTTGCTTCGATTGGGGCGTGCAGGCATTTTTGCAAAACATTATTGCTGAAAGCCTTAATAGATTGATTAATGGGATCGAGTACCCAAATTGTGTCTTTCTCGATGTGAAGATTTTGTGGACCATATCTACCGTCAGGTGCGGTAAAATATCCGACACTATTGAGAGAATCGTCTCCCCACGGTATAAAAAGTACTTCAGTTGGTGAAAATGACTAAGCAAAAACGGTTACGATACTAAAGAGAATTGATAATAATGTGCGCAAAATAAATCCTTTCATGATCAATTATTAAATACCAGTGAATATTAGTGAGAAACATTTAAAATTACAATCTGTCTAATACGTCCAAACCTTTAGTTAAGTTTGCTTTAGCTGACTTGACTTAAGGTTTCTAATTCATTGAAATAAGTCAACTTAACTCATCCGCCCCCTGGCGGACAAGTCAAGTTTACATTTACCGAAAAAACGACATTATAGACAGATTCTAGTATATCCTTCCTCAGGATTATCATGTTTCAGCGTTTTAACCAAATCACCACCAAGAGTATAAACCCTTTATTGCAATAACTTATGACGGTTTAGTGGTATACTCCAAATAGCTCTTAAAAAATCAACGGAAAAGCATATTTTCAACAAAAACATCTTGGAACATTGGGTCTGCTGCCAGGGGAACATGTTCAATCCTACTTAATAAATCATCGAATAGAAAATTCCCATCGCTTTCAAATAAAGCGATTTTTGCACCTTTAAGAGCCGTGTTACCAGCACTCTCTAACTTCTCGACTGCAAAATCACAAAGACCAATTTCAACAGCATGAATAGGATCAATATAATTCCCAAATGCACCCGCCAGGTGGACCTTATCAATTTCCGAGTGTTTGACATTCATCCTTTTCAGTAAAAGCTCAACCCCCGCAGCAATAGCACCTTTTGCCAGCTGAGTCTCACGAATATCCGCCTGGGAAATACTAACAGGGCTTAATATTGTAAACTTGCCACCTATACAGTTTAATTTACCTCTCGGTGTTATATGACCTAATTTCAAGCCGGCCGCGATAGTATCCACAAGTCCGCTTCCACAAATACCATCTGGTATTACATTTCCGATTACAGAACATTCAAGTTTCCCACTATTCACTTTTACTCTCGATATGGCGCCGGTAGTAGCTCTTTTACCCATAGAGATCTTAGCACCCTCAAAAGCCGGGCCTGCAGCTGTTGAGGCACAAACAATCTTATCTTTGTTCCCAAAAACCACTTCACCATTTGTTCCAAGATCAATTAATCCGATAAGGGAAGAACTCTCATGCATCCCTATTGCAAGAATACCCGCCAATATATCACTACCAACAAAACCTCCGAGACTGGGGAGAAAAGTAACAGTCGGATTTCCCGGAAGTTTCCAACCCAGAGATTCGGCACTTAAGTGAAAAACTCCATCATTCACAGGTTCAAAAGGATACCTCGATAGAGGAAGTGTATCAATTCCACAAAATAAATGATGCATTGCAGTATTCCCAACCAGGACTATATTAAGCAGCGGTAATTCATCCTGTAAAGACGTATTACACAAAAGATTATCAATTTCTTTCCTTATTTTACTTCGTACTAAATCCCTAAGAATTTGAGCACCTTTGTCTTTGAGTGCAAATTCAATCCTACTCATGATATCAGCGCCGAAGCGAGCCTGGGGATTCAAAATCGTCCTTACCCCAAGAACATTTCCACTCCGTAAATCGAGCAGCTGTATAACAATTGTAGTCGTTCCCAAATCAACTACTATTCCAAGACCTTCACGGGGTTTCACTCGAATTCTGGAGTCATCCGAAAGAATATTCATATTCCATTGGGCAAGTTCTATAACAAGCGGTTCTTTAACTCTTGCATGACAAGCTAACCGTAGTCCCTGTTTGATTTCCTCTTTCGTAAGAGCCTGCCGATCATAATCACTAATTGAAATTTCCCCCTCCAGAACCCTAATAATACATCCTCTACATAATCCCTGTCCGCCACATGGGAACTCAACACCGTAATCGAATAATATGTCCCGCAGAGCAGTATCTTTTCTAACTTTTAAACTAATACCAAGCGGTTCAAGTTTTATAGAAATCATACACAATCCCTTATTTATAATAAAAGCTTTTTGTAAATCTGAACTTTTTATAGCAAATTAGTTACTTAAGTTTTGCATTTTGTAAAGTATTACAAAAACAACAATAACACTTGAGAAAAACCCTGTAAAATTGCCCCTCTCTTATAAAATTTAAATGATTCAGAAAAGTAATCAAGATAGAGGTAATTATGATATACTTGGAAGGTCTGAAAAAAATAAAAGAATTGCAAGACTTTTTATAGAAGAAAGGAAATTTCTGAAATAATTGTAAATATGTTTCCTCCGGTTTAAATATTGCAGAGGGAAAATTCGCTTTGTTCGGCGAATCAGGAAGGTGTTGTGCTTCCAGACAAAATCCTGTACGATGTTTATAAACAATACCTTTTTCGCCCGTGATTGCTTCGTCTAGAAAATTACCTGATTAAACTGCACTCCTGGTTCATTTGTAGATAATTCCATAATTCGACCGCTTTGAGGTCCATATACATTGATAACCTTTCTGAGAGAACCAAAATTTATCTTGACTTTCTTTTTAAATAATGTAAATTTGTAAATGAGAATGATTCTCATTTACAGATGCTGAGTTCTTATGACTAAAAATAATAAAAGAGAAAATATAGCCAAGTTACTAAGAGAGAAAAGCCTAAAACCAACGGCGCAAAGAATTAGCATCTTGGGTGAATTAAAAAAATTACATACACATATCGAAGCAGAAGAACTATTCTATCACCTCCGAAAAAAGAGTTTCAAAATATCACTTGCTACAATTTACAGAACCCTGGAAAGATTATCTCAAAAGGGAATTATTAAAAAAGTAAATTTCGGTGATGGATATATGCGCTATGAAATCAATTTACCGGATGTACATCATGATCATCTAATTTGTGATGAATGTGGAAAGGTTATTGAATTTTTTAATCCCGAGATCGAAGGGCTTCAAAATAATACTTGTTCTGAATATAATTTTCAAGCAACCCATCACACAATGATTATACATGGAACTTGTGAAGATTGTCAAAAGAAGAAAATGTTAAAACAAGGAGAAAAGTAAATAATAATGGATAAAGTTGATTTAACTCAAATAAATCAGGGAGAGGCTGTTGTTGTTGTTGATATTAGAGGTGGATATGGTTTGAGCAGGAGATTGGAGACTATGGGTATAAAACCTGGAGTAATGATTACTAAGGTCAGTTCTCAACTTATGCGTGGACCAATAACTGTACAGGTAGGTAACTCAAGGCTCGCTATAGGTTTTGGAATGGCAAGAAAAATTATTGTGAAGATATGAAGAAGAATTATCCTGTGACATCCCGGAAGTTACTTCTGATGGGCAATCCAAATGTGGGTAAAAGTGTGATTTTTTCCCGTCTTACTGGAGTTCATGTTATTGCCTCTAACTATGCCGGCACTACGGTAGAGTTCACAAAAGGCTGCGTAAAGCTCGCTGATGAAAAGGCAGAGGTAATAGATGTCCCCGGGACTTATTCAATAGACCCAACTTCAAAAGCCGAGGAAGTGGCTGTGGAAATGCTTCAAAACGCTGTATCTGAAAAAGGACGTAAAAATATAGTCATAAACGTTATTGATGCTACTAATCTTGAAAGAAATCTGAATCTCACACTCCAACTGCTCAAACAAAACATTCCTTTAATTGTTGCCCTCAATCTCTGGGATGAGTCAAAGCATATCGGTATATCTATAGATAGGGAAAGGCTTGAAGAAATTCTTGGAGTTCCTGTTGTGCCGACTTGCGCCATATCAGGTGAAGGTATAAAGGAACTTGTGACAAGACTTGATGAGGCAAAAACCGGAACTTATCAATATAAGGAGGAAGATCGCTGGAAAGAGATAGGAAAGATTATCGGTCAGGTACAGAAGGTGACTCATCGCCATCACACCTTTTTAGAAAGATTGGGGGATGCTTCGTTGCAACCTCTAACGGGAATTCCTATTGCTCTGATCGTAATATATCTTATGTTTACGATTATCAGATTCATTGGTGAAAGTCTTATCGGCTATGTTTTTGAACCTCTTTTTGAAAAATTATGGGCTCCCCTGATTATGAGACTTTCTTCTATCCTAGGGTCTCAGGGATTTGTTCATGACATATTGATAGGAAAGTTAGTTGACGGAGAAATTGACTTTGTTGAATCTCTTGGTCTTTTAACAACTGGACTTTTTGTCCCTATCGCCATGGTTCTCCCTTACGTTCTCGCCTTTTACCTCGTTTTAAGTTTTGTTGAAGACTCCGGCTATCTTCCCCGACTTGGTGTATTAATTGATAATATTATGCATCGTTTGGGTCTGCATGGTCTGGCAATAATCCCGATGATGCTGGGATTAGGATGTAATGTTCCAGGAGCTTTAGCCACAAGAGTACTGGAAACGAGAAGAGAAAGGTTTATCGGTGCAACATTAATGGCAATAGCGATTCCCTGTATGGCACAGATAGCAATGATTGTGGGACTGGTGGGTAAGCATGGTGCAAAAGGACTTGGATTGGTTTTTGGCACTTTGTTCTTAGTCTGGATTATACTTGGTATTCTGTTAAACTCTATTCTTAAAGGAGAAAGTCCGGAAATATTCGTGGAGATACCGCCTTATCGCATCCCATATTTTATGGCGTTATTAAAAAAATTATGGATGCGAACCAAATGGTTTTTACAGGAAGCCATTCCCTATGTTCTTCTCGGAGTTCTCCTTGTAAACATTCTCTATTCACTTCGGATTATTGATTTCATTGGCAGGTTCACCGCTCCAATAGTTACAGGAATTCTTGGACTTCCAAGAGAAGCTGTTGGTGCTCTTATTATTGGTTTTCTTCGGAAAGACGTTGCTGTTGGAATGCTCTCTCCTCTTGGTTTAACATTGAAACAGCTGGTGATAGCCTGTGTTGTTTTGGCAATGTACTTCCCCTGTGTCGCTACATTTGCAGTTTTGGTCAAAGAACTTGGCGTGAAAGATATGTTAAAATCGGCAGGGATTATGATCGTGTCTGCATTAACTGTTGGAGGGATACTTAATCTGGTGCTATAAGATTTCTTATGTACGTATCAATTTTTTAAGATGTAATAAAACATAGTGGAAAAATAGTTTATAATAATGAATTAAAGATGAAACAAAATTCAAGTTTAAAGCATTTTTCTAAAATATCGGCTTCATTGCTGATATTGTCCTTAATTGCAAATTTCACTTTTAACAATCTGTTTTTACATGCACATGTTCTAGCAGATGGAAGGGTTGTTGTCCACAGCCATTATGTCCAACATAATAATGCTAAAAAAGGTCATCAGACTAATCATACACATAATAATCTTGAGTATCTATTTTATTATTTAACAACAAACTCAAAGTGCTTACTTTTCTATATTCTATTTTTTATTCTAATCTTTAAAGTATTGTATAATTCTCGACTATTTTACAATAAAAAGATATATCACAAACAATTCATCTACACAAATCACTCTCTTCGCGCTCCACCCTTTTAATCTCCATATAATTCTTAACTGCGCTAAATATTTCTCATGTGATTTGTTCAATTAATTGATCACTGCTCTGGGAATATTAGCAGAAATAATGCAGTTCCATTAAAAGCTACTGCAGATAATTATATAGTATATCTCAAAATATGAAAGGAAAAATAAAGATGAAGAAGTTATATATAGTAATTCTGATTTTAGGAATTTTATTATTTCCACTTTCTATTTATTCATCAAACTTAGGTAAAATCGAAGGTAAAGTAACTGATAAAAATAGTGGTAAACCCCTTATTCTTGCCAATGTTCTTATTAAAGGAACTTCTTTAGGTTCGGCAGCTGATGCAGATGGAAAATATTTTATCTATAATATTAAGCCGGGAGACTATCAAGTGATGGCAACTGTTATGGGTTATGCAGCTGTAACTAAAAGAGTGTCAGTTGCACTGGGGCAAACAGTTAATCTCAATTTTGAGTTACATGAAAGTGCAATTGAACTCGGAGGAGTGGTAGTTACAGGTACCCGAACACCGAGATATGTAAAGGATGTTCCTGTTCGCACGGAGGTGATTACTTCTCTGATGCTTGAAGAGAAAGCAGCACCGAATCTATATGAAGCTCTGGAGGGAGTTCCTGGCATAAGAGTAGAACAGCAGTGTTCTTATTGCAATTTTTCTATTATAAGGATGCAGGGCTTGGAGAGTGGTCACGTTCAGATATTGATTGATGGTCAACCTACCTATTCTGGTTTGGCATCGGTATATGGAGCGCAGCAGGTTCCGGCAGGAAATATAGATAAGATAGAAATTGTCAAAGGTGCTGGTTCTGCTCTGTATGGCAGTTCTGCTATTTCGGGAATAATTAATGTTGTGACTAAAAAGCCGGGTTCGGAACCATCTGTGAGTGTAAGTGCAAGTTTTGGAAGTCATAATACAAATGACTACACCCTATCTTCTTCCCGAAGGTATGGAAATATGGATATGATGGTAAATGCGCAAAAAAATACTGGCGCTGGAATTGATGAAGATAATGATGGTTTTACAGATAGGGTCGAAACAGATAATTTAGCTCTAGGAGCCAGAATTAATCTCTATAATGTATTTGGAGACGATGAGATCACATTTACGGGTCAGACTTTAAATGAGATCAGGACAGGCGGTGAGATAGGTGACGTAGATCCATATGATGGATGGTTACCTGAATGCTGGGAGAATCCTTTTTCGGCAGGTACAGAGAACATCAAAACGAACCGATACGAAGTGGGGGTTATCTATAAGAAGAAATTTGTACGAGGTAATGAAACCACTCTTAACTTCAATTATTGTAAACACGACCGTAATGCCACTAATGATGGTTTCTTAGGAGATTATATGGATACTCACGGTGATACTATACCACCGGTAAATGAGATGAGTCCATATATTGCTAAAGAAAATCTCTATGTAGTGGATTGGAACTATTTCCATTCTGTTGGAAGCAGTCATCGCTTGTTGGGAGGGGTTCAATATTCCTACAATAAATTAGATGAGTCAGGCAGGTATGTAATTGTAGATGAAGATAGTCCTGATTATAGTAGTACATATACATCTGAAAGCGAAAAGTTCGCTCATGATATTGGCTTTTATCTTCAGGATGAATTTTCAATAATAAGTGGCATTCTGGAAATGGTGTTAGGTGCGAGATATGACATTCACAGTTCTAAAGATGACTTTGGAGGTTCCGGTAAGGTTGCTCCCAAAGATAGAATTAATATTGAGTATGATGAAAAAGCTTTTAATCCCAGATTGGCACTAATGTACAGGTTATCTCCTGAACTTGCCCTGCGAATCAGTACAGGAACCGGTTTCAGGGTTCCTTACGGGTTTAGTGAGGACTTGCACCTTTGTAGCGGCTCTCCAAGGGTCAATAAACCGGCAGGCTTAAAACCTGAGAAATCTGTAAGCTTCAATTTTGGAGCAGATTACTCAGCCAGGAGATTTACAATGAATGCCAATGTATTTCGCACTAACCTAAAAGATAAGATTGGATTTGTAGATGCCAGTGAATCATCCGCAAAACTGGGTTATACTTACGAATGGGAAAACATAGATAACGCTTATACGCAGGGGGTGGAACTTGGCTCTAGAATGCTCCTAAGTAGCGACCTTTCTCTTGACTTTACTCTATCTTATACAGATGCTCAATATGAACATAAACGGGATGATTGGGAAGATAGTCCATATTACGATGACAGCAAATATATTCCTCGTGTTCCACTGATTACTGGAAATATCGGGATAGGGTTTACACCAGGCGAATGGAACCTGACACTAAGTAGTAATTATACTGGCAGAATGTACATTGATTATTGTGAGGAAGAAGAATTCTGGCAGCCAGACCCAAGCGAACCAGGATATAACTCCAAGATTAAACATACTGACCCATTCTGGGTGGTAAATGGTCGTATAGCCAGAGGTTTTCCTGATAAGGGAATTACTCTCTTTGCAGGTGCGAAAAACCTGTTGGATTATGTTCAGGATGAGAGACACCCTGATGATGCTGCTTTTATGTATGCACCCTACACTGGCCGCATTATCTACGGTGGTGTGGAAGTTAAATTATGAAAAGTGTGGAAGGAAGAATGAACAACTTGAACTATTTACTTAAAAAACAATTGTGGCGAATAGATCCAAGTTAAAGGAAGGAACAATGAAAAATGAATGAAAATTTTCCAAAATGGTTTGGATAATAAGTAATGGAATGTAGCCCTGTATGATTTTTATTATACGGGGCTTTTTTGTAAAGATATAAGAGCCGACAGTAAATAGATAATCAGGGTATGCAACAGATTTTTTACTCGAAAAAAAGTCTTGACAAATGAACATATGTGCATTATATTAGTTATGAGCATATGTGCAGAAAGGATTAATATGCCAAGACCTCAGAAACAAAGAACAGTCCAGCAACCTCCAAGAATTCAGGGATTAAAACCTATAGGTGTTCCTGCAAGATTTCTTGAAAGCGTTATGCTTTCAATAGATGAATATGAGGCTATCCGTCTTGCTGACTATGAAGGTTTGGATCACCAGGAGGCTGCTGACATTATGGAGATTTCGCGACCTACTTTTACACGGCTTATTGAGAAAGCCCGGAAAAAAGTAGCTGATTGCATTGTTGATGCTAAAGAACTTGTAATTGATGGTGGAAACTATTCATTTATTGCCAATGTAATTCAGTGTTACGACTGCGGTAATGTTTTCCGATTTGACGTACCATCTAATGTGCCTGTATTATGCCCTTCATGTGGTTCGGCAAATATAGTCCATTTGAATCAACAGTTTGGTCGAGGAATGGGGCTCGGTCGAGAGGGTCGTGGACGCAGAGGAAGAAGAGGTCGCGGTGGTTGGTAAAAAAAATAAAGGAGAGTTTATTATGCCTAGAGGAAGAGGTAGAGGTGGACGCGGAAGAAGAAGGGGTTGATAAAGATTTTAAAAGAAGAAAGGAGAATTTATTATGCCTAGAGGAGACGGTACGGGTCCGCTTGGTCAGGGTCCCGGCACAGGGCGAGGTGCCGGCCAAGGCGGTGGTGGCAGAGGCGGACGCATGGGCGGTCAATATGCTGCCGGACCGGGCGGAGATTGTGTATGCCCAAGCTGCGGTCACAGGGTAACGCACGTTGTAGGTCAACCCTGTAATCAAAAAGAGTGCCCAAAGTGTGGCACGATAATGACAAGAGGATAATAAATGATGGAAGATTGTTAATGTTTGATGGTTGATGATGAAACGTGAAATGTGAGAGATATTAAAGGCGAAGGACGTGACCGTGCCAAAGGCAACCCTTATGCGGAAAGACAAAACAAGCATCATAACCTTAACTGAAAAACGTATATCTGTCAATTAAGACTTATATATGTGAGTTAGTTGAAGAATATACATTTAGAAAAAAAAGAAAGGAGAATAATCATGCCTAGAGGAGATGGAACAGGACCCGCAGGAATGGGTCCAATGACCGGACGCGCAGCGGGATACTGTGCAGGATATCCAGTTCCTGGTTACGCAAATCCAATACCAGGAGCCGGTGCAGGTTTTGGGCGCGGCTTTGGTAGAGGCGGCGGCTGGGGCAGGAGAAACCAGTATTATGCTACGGGATTAACTGGCTGGCAAAGAACCGCGTATCCTTATCCAGCTTACGCACCAGCAGTGCCGTTTGGTGCACCAGTGCCCCCAGCTATAACGGGGCAACAGGAGGTAGATTTATTAAAGGGTCAAGCAGAATATCTTGAGAAATCCCTTGAAGAGATCAGGAAGCGATTAGGAGAACTGGAGTCAGAAGCCAAAAAGTAGCAAGTATCGGAAGTTGTGGGATCAGGGAATTCTTCCCTGATCCCGCTCAATGCCTGGGATAAACTTAACACAAGTCCATAAATGAGTTGATATTTTGGGTAAAGATAATCGATAGGACTCCGATATGTATCGGAGTTAAGAACTATGGAGTGAATTTATGAAAATAGCGATTTCAACAGAGGGAGAATTTGTATCTGCCCATTTTGGTCGCTGTCCCAATTTTACCATCATAGAAATTGAGGAT
>Ga0315538_1000713_pt1 | contig 20479 bp, 9 predicted proteins | sample SalMarSW160230MG_2_FD_203834 | JGI IMG/M metagenome (GOLD analysis project Ga0315538, IMG submission 203834) | Salt marsh sediment microbial communities from the Plum Island Ecosystem LTER, Massachusetts, United States - Salt Marsh Sediment SW1601-230 ...
TTTCGTCAATCACGTCATTCGAAATAGGCTCCGGATGGTATGGCGGATATGACGGTTTAATCGACAACTTCCGCATATACGACTATGCTCTCAGCCAGCCGGAAGTCGCCTATATTGCAACCAACGGCATGGGCCTTTTCGATCCCCCCGGCGGTGGGCTTATGTCGCCGGCTGATTTAGACGCTAACAATGAGATAAACTTCAGCGATTTTGCTATCTTAGCTGATAGCTGGCTTGAAGAACAACTCTGGCCATAATCCAAAGGCGCTCTAAATGAAAGTAGCTACCTTTAATGTCAATTCCTTACGCGCTCGTTTGACGCTTGTCCTTCAATGGTTGGTCGAACATCAGCCTGATATTTTATGCCTGCAAGAAACAAAGGTCCAGGATATTGATTTTCCAACAGGTGAGCTCGACCAGACCGGATACAAATGGGCCTGGCCATTCTGCGAATATGTTTTTAAGGGACAAAAGAGCTATAACGGCGTAGCAACTTTTAGTAAAAGCCCGATTACAAATGTAGAATTCGGCTTTCACGATGAGCCAAGGGACGAGGCTCGTCTGATTAAGGTAGAAACAAACGGCATTGTGATTGTCAATACCTATGTTCCGCAGGGCGTTTCACCCGACTCGGACAAATTTCAGTACAAATTAGAATGGTTCGAGCGCCTTTATGCCCTTTTCAAAAAACATTTCTCTCCGACAGATCCCATCATCTGGGTAGGAGATTTAAACATCGCACCGCAGCCGATAGATGTTTACGATCCGGTTGCCTTGCAGGGTCACGTTTGTTTCCATCCGGAGGTTCACAAAGCGCTGGATAAAGTTATGCAGTGGGGATTTGTTGATGTATTCAGACTCCATTGCAGCGAGGCAGGCCATTATACATTCTGGGATTATAGATTACCGAACTCCTTCAAACGCAATCTCGGCTGGCGCCTTGACCACATTATGGCGACAAAGCAATTGGCTGAAAACTGCACTGCTTGTTATATAGATAAGGAACCTCGCACCGCAGAGCGCCCCAGCGACCACACCCCAATTATCGCTGAATTTGACTGGTAAACACAGGACGCCGTGCACCACCCAAACGGTAGGATATGCTACGCATACCATCTTCCATTCCGGATATTCAATAGTCGATCCGGTGGCAAGATAGTAAAGCCATACATGAACCACAGTGGAAAGCCGCGTCAAAGCGCAGTTTTTTAATGTCATGGTCGATGCATTTGTTATGCCGTACAGTCTAAACCAATGTGGCTCCACACACAAATTTTTCTACCGCGATGGCATTTCATCACTGGCCGGTATCTCGCCGCGGATGGCTCTGCCCGCGATGCCGGTCAGCCAGAGGTAGTGGTCCGTAGGTAATCCCTCATACGTCAAGAATGGACTGGAGCCGATAGGCTGATCGTTCGTACATTTAAAAATTGCCGTGCCCTCATCCATTTCGTCAAACATTGCTACGTATATCATCGCAGCACCACTTCTCCTTGCTTCCACAATCTGCCGCCAGAGAAACCGGCCTGTCAATCTCGGGATTGCATTCAGAGGTGACTCAGGAAACGTATTATGCCGACTGAAGCCCGGAAAGACAACAGGAAGGTAGTCTTTTCCATGAGATGCGCACCAGGACATATCCGGACGCCAACGAGTACGAGCATGGCAAGAGATACCTGCAAGCGAATTGTAGCGTCCAACTGTCCACGGACTAATAATGTCCGCCGCGTTTATAATATCATGCAAGCTTGGATCGGAAACGCTCTCCCAGTCGAGCGTCCGCCAACCACTGGGCACGCCTACCATGACGATACATCCACCATACTGGGTATCACTTTTGAAAAAGTTGACGAGCTCGAGGCACTCGTGAAGAGTGTAAGCTCTGTTATCATTGAAACCGATTCCCCAGATGGCAACCACAGGTTTTAGCTGGTGGTGTAGATAGGCTTTGTCATTAGGGTCTCGTGTGAGCCACATTTCGTCGATAAGGCGCTTCCAGTCGCTCTTGACATGCTCAATCTGGCCTCTATGCAAACCGGAAAGGTCATACATCAGAGCGTACAATCGCCCATATCGATTTGCACCTTCTCGACAACTTGACAGAACTGTATCAACATGCCTCAGGTCTGGCTGGCTGTACGTCGCTACGGCGAATCGCTGGACGAAGGCCCCGTCAATGCCATACTTCTGCATCCAGTAGAAGTGTCGAAGAACGCTCTTGCGGTTATAAGAACTAAAGACTTCAGCCGCTCTGCCGTCGGCGTGCCTAAAGGAGGTCGCGTATTTTTCGCCTTCGTCCAGGTCTCTGACATCAGGCCATAGGTCAATAGTGCAGAAGCCCGGTTCAAAGCGTCCGCGTTTCTCGTAATGTGTCCATCCTTTGCCAGCTCTGTCGCCCGGAGCATTAAACCAACCCTGATAACCACACATGACCCTCCCATTCAGTGTTTCGTTGCCAACACCTTTAATACTGGGTCCGTTATACGGATGTAAAACTTCCTCCCTTCCGTTGTCACTTTCGCCGCTATCTTCGCATCCCACGATTACACACATAGACATAAAAAGAAAGAAGTAGCTCAGCAAATCAATTACTCTTATGTCACCTCCTTCATTTAGAATCATAGTCTTATATGGTTCCGCATTTGCATTCTCTCAACCATGCTCTGCCGTGAGGCATCCACGCAGTGTGGCTTGCGCCACTGTGGAGAGACAGGCCTGCATTTTTCCAGTCAGCGCAGTAAGGCGCCCTGCGAACAAAAATCATACCATGCTCGCTGAATACATCAAATGGAATCTTGGGGATTCTTCCTGGCAGACAAAATACTTTTGTGGATTGTCGATTACCAGCTTGTGCTGAGTAAGTCCGTAGGCCGAGTCGAACACATTTGACTTTGCTCAGTGTTCGACCCTGAGTAAAATCGAAGGGTCGAAGCACTACAGTTTCTTCAGCAGCGCCAGGTCTCCACTGATCAGTGCCAATTTCTTTCTTCTCGTCCAGCCCTTTAACTGTGCCTCTCGCTTGAGCGCATCAAACCGAACAGAGAACTTTTCGCGATAAAGCAACCTTTTGGCGCCAAATATTTTTGTAAAGCGCCCGCCCTGACCGCTTTTATGCTTTTCGAGTCTTTTTTCTATATTATCCGTTACTCCCGTATAAAAGCGGCCATCAGAGCATTCAATGATATAGACATACCACATATTTTTGGCATCCTTCGACTCCCTCGCTGTTGCTCGGTCGCTCAGGATACTTCTCCTCGTTCACCTCAACGCTTCATATCGAACCACTTGTACTGAGCGAGTAAGCCCTTTGTGAAAACGAAGGGCGAACGAGTCGAAGTACTGGGGAACCAGGATTCGGACCTGGACTAACTGATCCAGAGTCAGTCGTGCTACCGTTACACTATTCCCCAATAATTAGTCCAAAACAAAAAACTTATGATTATAGCTTCCAGAGATATTCTTTCTGGGTATAGCAACACCTCTTGTTATTTTCAGCTTATTCTATATAAAAAATAGTCTGATATTGCAAGATTATTAAGAAAAAGCTGTACTACCGGGCAATAATTTGGTATAAATAAAATGTGTAAATTTGTGGTTTTGCTTTTCAGCGAATCAAAATAATGTGTTTTTTTGTATAGATCAGCTCTGCTGAAAGTGAAGGAAGGAGGTAGTAAATCAGGCCAGTTACAAATTCTTTTTTCAGCGTAAAATTGAGTGCTTGTCCGGCGAAGCCCCCGGCTCTGCATAGCCCTTCACCGAAGCAGGATGGCCATAGTCAGATAGATTTAACCTTTTTAGAAATCGGTATTCTTATTCTAAGTTGTTGTTTTGGTGTCTAACTAAATTACCATTATTATCATTTTTGCTTTTGAAGGAGGATTATTATGTGTAAGAAATTGTGTTTTTTAATCCTTTCTGTTTTGATGCTAAGTCTGGCGTGCACCAGTTACGGTGAAGTTGTGATAGGCAACTTTGAGCAGCAAATGGACAGATGGACATCATGCACCTGGAGTCCTCCCGGGAATCCTACTTTTGATTACGGCACGACCGGGGTCACATTAGGCAGCTACAGTCTCAAGGCGGTGCAGCCGACCGATGGATTCAATTGGTTTTTGATAAATACCAATGTGAGTGGTAATGACTTCAGGGCTAACAACATCATCTCGATAGACATCACGCGGTTAGCTAACGAGTGGACACGTGGAACCGGAGACCATGGGTGCAACCTCGACTTGCGTTTCCAAGACACCTCTAACTATAACTTGGTGGGCTTAGGCAACAGTGGTGATTGGGATAGTAATGACCTCAACGCTAACGATACGATGACAGCTACCTGGGACTACACTGTATATAAAGATCAACCTGACGTGCTGTCCCCTGACGCTACGTCGGTACAGATTGTAATCGCCACCAATACCAATGGTTACACCGGCAACGGGACCTGGTACATTGACAATATAAAACTACTGGCCAGCCGTCACGAGCAACCGCGAAACGGTGCGTGGGGTATGGAGCTTAATCCCACCCTTAAGTGGGATGAAGCATCACCGTCTGACACATTCGATGTATATGTCGGCACCGATTTTAACAATGTGAACGACGCCGACAGAACAGACCAAACGGGCTTGCTGTTTTATAGCGAGAACCAGGATCCTAACAACTATCCTTTAAGCGGAACCACTAATGGTACGACTTATTACTGGCGGATCGATGATGTTGTTGACGGCACCCCCGTGAAAGGTACTGTCTGGCACTTTACGAGTTTTCTTCCGGGCGCAAAAACCACTGTTATCGGCGACTGGGAACAGCAGATGGACGGATGGGTTGCCGCCAACCCCGATGATGCCAATATGGTGTTAGGCTACAGCACTGCCGGGGCCACGTTGAACAACTACAGCCTCACGGTGGAAGCTCCGATAGAATGGTATGAGACTGTGCAAATCCCGATTAACGAAACTGGTTTTACTCACCAACTTATGGCTAACAACCGATTCTCATTGGACGTGACATGGGATACTACCATGTTTGGAGGGGATATCGAAAGTATTGTTATCGATGGCGACGGGATTGGAGGGTTGCAGTTAGCACCTATAAGTGAAACGATTATTGGTTCTGCTGGTGGCTTGGATACGACGACGTTTACATGGGACTACTCTGCTGTTGATTTTAGTTTGCTTCCTGCTGAACCTGAGAACCTGACGTTGAGTATCGCCACAATGGCAGATGACAGAGGTCTTTATCACTTCGACAATGCGCGATTGTACAGCTCGAAAGTTGCCTCTCTCCCAATGCCGGGCGACAATGAGGCAGAAGCACAGAGGGAACCGACACTTAGCTGGAGTCCTGGGGAAGGTGCCGGCACACACGACGTATATTTCGGCACCGATTATGACAAAGTAAACGACGCCAGCAAAGCAGACCACCCTGACTTGCTATTTTACGGTGAGGACCGGGACTACGACGCTAACAATATTGATATCACAGGTGAGCTCGGATATCCTTTGTCATTTGGCACAACCTACTACTGGAGGATTGACGAGGTCAATGAAACCGTCTGGAAAGGTACTGTCTGGAGCTTTACGGTAGGCTGGTATCTTGTTATGGACGATTTCGAGGACTACAATGACTATGAGCTTAACAGGATATTCGATGTGTGGTCAGACTACGCCGTGAATAATACTGGTATGACTGTGGGATATCTTGATCCTCCGTTTGCCGAGAAGAGCATAGTTCACGGTGGTTCTCAAGCAATGTACATGACTTACGACAACGATGGTACTGTAAACGAGGACACCAATTTCGAACAGAGCGGGACATTGCTTTACTCAGAAGCCGAGCGCCAGTGGGCGGACCCGCAGGACTGGACCGCAAATGAAGCTGAGTCCTTAACGCTGTGGTTCAGAGGCTATCGAGAACCTGTTGGTAGCTTCGCAGAAGGCCCGCCAATCACGATGACTGCTGCCGGTATGGACATCTGGGATACGGCTGACGAGTTCCACTTCGCCTATAAGCAGCTCTCCGGTCTTGGGAGCATAACAGCTAAGATCCTCAGCGTTAGTAATACCGACCCATGGGCCAAAGCAGGTGTAATGATTCGCCAGTCACTTGAGCCCAGCTCTCCACATGCTTCAGTAGTCATCACGCCTGAGAGTGGAGTTTCCTTCCAACGCCGAGCTGCTGTGAGTGCCGTTAGCGAGCAAACTCAGCAAACCGATATCACCGCTCCACAATGGGTCAGATTAATCCGCGCCGGCAACTCCTTTATAGGGCAGTATTCAGCTAACGGAGCTACATGGACAACACTGGGTACTGTGAATATGCCTATGCTTTCGGAGGTCTATGCAGGCTTATGTCTGACCGGCCATAACGTTAATGCAACGTGCACAGCTGAACTCTCTAATGTTGCCATATCCGGCACGGTTACAGGCGGCTGGCAGTCGCAGGACATTGGTATAGAAAGTAACATTGCCGAGCCGATGTATGTAGTTCTGGCTGATAGCGCCGGTAATAGTATTGTGGTCACACACCCGGATCCAGGCGTATCGGCTACACCAAGCTGGACGGAGTGGAATATCCCCTTTGCTGATTTTACCAACGTGAATATGCAGGCTGTCAAGCGTATGGTCATAGGCGTCGGCGATCAGTCAAATACGCTGCAACCCGGTGGTGCAGGTACAATGTTCATTGATGATATCAGGCTGTATCTTCCGACACCTGAACCTGAACAAGAGCCGGATGAAGGTGGAGACGGTTGATCCTGGCAATGAGGGCCTGGTACAATGCATGTGAGAATAATACTGAGGATACCTCTGGCAACAGTACAGTGGTCGCACATCCGGACATGGGTGCAGCAACCACAGACATCTGGAACCAGTGGAATATTCCCTTGGCAGATTTTGTTAACATGGCGGTTCCACGGGCAAAGCCCGTGGGACCGCCATTTGCATTCATCATCCGACGCCACAGTTCGGCTATGGAAAGCAGCTTCCACGGCTAAAACCCCTGGTTTTCTGCGAAAGATGTTAGATTAAAGTACTGTTATTTGTTAGTGTAGCTTTTTTGAAGGAGGAATATTATGTGTAGAAAGTCGAAGTTCCACTATGGGGGGCAAAGATCCGGTCCGGCATACAGACGGAACGGATTGATTTATATGATTTCCTTTGTATTGGTGCTGGGCATCGCTGGAGCAAGCGCAGCGGAAGAAATTGACCCGAATCTTGTCGGCTGGTGGAAGTTAGATGATGGTTTTGGCACCATCGCTACTGATTGGTCCGGTCATGACAATCATGGCAGCCTCGTGGGTGACCCGCAATGGGTGTCCGGGTACATAGGCGGCACACTGGATTTTGACGGTGATGGCGACTACATCGACTGCGGATATGATCCGATCTTTGATATCACCGACGAGATTACGCTCGCTGCATGGGTAAATATTAGGTCGATCTCCGTTCAGTGGATGGCTATCGTCGCTAAGGGTGAATACGCTTGGAGACTTAGTAACGATGATAGCGACCCGAGGTTTCACTTTGGTATCACTATCTGGTCGGACGATAATCCTTCAGTCAATGGAAGCACTGCGGTCGGCTACGACGAATGGCATCACGTCGCCGGAATGTATGATGGTTCAAACATCAACTTATATTTGGACGGAGTGCTTGACGTGAACATTTCCAATGATACTGGCATAGGTACCAATACCGAAAACCTACTTATTGGCGAAAACCCAGAAGCAGCAGAACGCTACTGGGATGGCTTCATCGACGATGTCCGGGTTTACAATGTAGCACTGACGGAAGATGAGATAGCGGCAGTGATGTCATATATGGGAGATGACCCCTCACTTGCCTGGGGAGCGAATCCGATTAACGGTCAAACAGATGTACTACAGGATGTGGTTCTTAGATGGAAAGCCGGAATCTATACCGAGACGCATAATGTGTACTTAGGAACAGTTTTCGATGATGTCAACGAGGCGAGTACAGACGATACGCGGGGTGTTCTTCTCAGCCAAAACCTGGCCGAATCCACTTTTGACCCTCCCGTCTATCTGGATTTTGATCAGACCTACTACTGGCGGATCGATGAGGTTAATGACACAGAGCCAAATAGTCCCTGGAAAGGTAACATCTGGAGTTTTACAGTTGCCAACTTCACTACAGTGGACGACTTTGAAGACTATAATGACGCTACTAACAGGATATACGATACGTGGGCGGACTATGTCGTGAATAACACCGGCATGACTGTGGGTCACTTTAATCCTCCGTATGCCGAGCAAACTATAGTTCACACCGGCTTTCAAGCCATGTACATGCGTTACGACAACGATGGTACCGTCAACGAGGGGACCGACTACGAACAAAGCGGAACACTGTTTTATTCTGAAGTTGAACGCCAGTGGGAGACTCCGCAGGATTGGACCGCGAACGACATTGAGTCCTTAACGCTGTGGTTCAGAGGCTTACCTGCATCTGTTGGCAGCTTCGTCCCTGAGGGACAAGCAGAAGGGCCACCAATCACGATGACCGCTAATGGTAAGGACATCTACGATACGGCTGACGAGTTCCACTTTGCCTATAAACGGTTTTCTGGTGCTGGTAGCATAACAGCCAAGGTTCTCAGCGTTAGCAATACACACCTATGGGCCAAGGCGGGTGTAATGATTCGCCAGTCGCTTGAGCCCGGCTCTCTGCATGCTGCGATGGTAGTCACGCCTGGCAGTGGAGTTTCCTTCCAACGCCGAACAGCCGTGAACGGCGGCAGCGAAGAAACTCAACAAGAAGATATCACAGCGCCACATTGGGTCAGATTAATCCGCGCCGGCAACACCCTAATCGGACAGCATTCTGATAACGGAGCTACCTGGACAACACTGGGTACTGTGAATATACCTATGCTTCTGGAAGTTTATGCAGGCTTATGCCTGACCAGCCATAACGTTGATGAAACGTGCACAGCAGAATTCTCTGATGTTACCATATCCGGCATGGTTACAGGCGACTGGCTGTCACAGGACATCGGTATAGAGAGTAACATTGCCGAGCCGATGTATGTAGCTCTGGCCGATAGTGCCGGTAATAGTGCATTGGTCAACTACCCAGACCCGGCTGCATCTCTCATAGGAAGCTGGACGGAGTGGAATATCCCCTTTGCTGATTTTACCGACGTGAATATACAGGCTATCAAGCGCTTGGCCATAGGTATCGGCGATCAGTCAAATATGCTGCAACCCGGTGGTGCAGGTACAATGTTCATTGACGATATCAGGCTGTATCTTCCAACACCCGAACCGGAACCAGAGCCAAGTGGAGCCAATTGATTTTTTTGAAGGAGGAATATTATGTGCAAGAAATTGATTTATCTGATGTTGTGTGTCTTAGTTCTTGGGGTGACCGGCTCAGCTTCAGCCGAACTGATTGCGCACTGGCCCTTTGACGAGGGCTCAGGAACCACGTTGAATGATGTCGTCGGCGGCAATAACGGCACCTTGCAGGGAGATCCCACGTGGATTGTCGGCCCGGTCAATGGTGCCCTTGACTTTGACGGCAATGAAGACCTTGTGACTATCCCAAATAGCTCGGCACTGCAATTGCGTAGTACTGGGCAATATACGGTGGCGGTCTGGGTGAATGTCGTGAACCCGGACGGCGGACTCATTTTATTCAGTGGCGAGGGGTGTGTTGCATGGGCAAACTGGTACCTGGGTGTGACGGAAGGTGAGCCCGATGCCCGTAATCTTGGTGGTCCCCCAAAGCAGGAGGGCAGCTTGGTCTTCGGTGTCCGCACGGTAAATTGGGGTACTGTTGCTGGCTATGTCGCAGCTCCATTCGTACCCGAAACGTGGATGCATGTGGCTGCCACGTATGACGGTGTCACACTGAGAATATACATAGATGGTCAAGAAGTAGACAGCGCCGAGGAAGTCCCTCTGCCGCGTGACAACACCAATATGCCCTTAAATATCGCCGGCGATAACGGCTGTAGCGCTATCGGACGCAACTGGTTCACGGGCAAGATTGACGACTTGCGGATTTATGACGTGGCGTTATGGGAGGACGAAATACAAGATATAATGACGCCTGCCAGTGCCTGGAAACCGAATCCGGCTGATAATGGCTCTGTGGCAGGTATTGACCCTATTCTGAGCTGGAATCCCGGAAAGCAGGCCGTAACCCATAATGTCTATCTGGGAACAACAATGGAGGACGTCAGTGCAGCCACCGCCGATAATCATCCGAATGTCGAGGTCAGCCTGGGTCAGAGCGAAAACACGTACAGCCCAGCCGAGTCCCTGGTGTACGGACAAACCTATTACTGGCGAGTGGATGAGGCCAATGATGTTCAAGTTTGGCGGGGTGATGTCTGGAGCTTCCTGGTTCAGCCATTGACTGCCTATATGCCGACGCCAGCGAACGGAGCCAAATACCTGGATCCTGATATCGTTCTTTCCTGGAGCCCGGGCTTGGGGGCAGAGTCACATGATGTGTACTTAGGTACCGACCCGAATAATCTGACACTGGAATCGACAGCTCAAACAACAACCACGTACGAGCCGGAGACATTGAATTATGACACGACTTATTACTGGCGTATCGATGAGTTTGATGGTTCGGACACGCATGTGGGTGATGTCTGGAGTTTCTCAATCCTGCCGGATATACCTATCAGAGATCCCAGCCTTGTGGGTTGGTGGAAGCTTGATGAGGGCTTGGGTACTCGGGCCGTGGACTGGTCCGGCTATAATAGACATGGCACCATCTACGGCGGTCCAATCTGGGTGGACGGTTATGATGGCGGCGCGCTCGAGTTCGACGGCATAAACAACTACGTAGATTTGCCGATTGACTCGCTTATCCCCTCTCTAACCAGTTGCACCATCACAACGTGGGTCGATTTCTCCAACACAGGTGGTCCTTGGCAGCGCATATTCGGCTTTTTCAACCCCAACGGATTCACTTCTTACATGACCCTGACACCGCGCTCTGGAGATAGCGGACCCATGACTTTTGCTATCGTAACCGATTTCGCTAGCCCGTACCCGGGTAATGAGACGGATCAATTAATTGCCCCTTCAACACTTGTAAGCGGCTGGCATCATGTAGCTGTTGCGATAGATGGACAGAGCGACCCTCACTCTATGCAGCTTTACCTTGACGGTACGGTTGTTGCAGAAGATATAACGGAAACCCTACCGGCAGACCTCAACGACATCACAAGCAACATGCTTGGCCATACGGTGCACGGCCTTGAAGCATACTTTACCGGGCTATTGGATGATTTCCGCATCTACAATTATGCAATGACACAGGATGAGATTACGGATGTGATGCGAATTGACACGCTGCGTGCCTGGAATCCGATTCCATCCAATGGAGCATTAACAGATGTAGAAAATGTGTTGCCTCTTAGCTGGTCGCCCGGAGATGAGGCTGTACAGCACGATGTGTACTTAGGTACAAATGCACTGGCTGTAGAAAGTGCTGATGCATCTGATACCACAGGCATATATCGAGGCCAGCAGGATGCCAACAGTTACATGCCACCTGAAGGTGTAGAACCTAACCAGGTTTACTACTGGCGTATCGATGAGATCAATACCGATGCGATGGTAAACAAAGGTAAAATCTGGGCCTTTACAGTACTGCCATATCTTATTGTGGATGACTTTGAAAGCTATGACGATGTCGATAATAGAATATACAATACCTGGGCAGATTACTACGTGAATAATACCGGTATGACTGTAGGGCACATTGAGCCTTCGTTTGCTGAGCTTGGTATTGTTCACAGCGGCTCACAATCAATGTATATGCACTACGACAATGATGGCACTGTAAATGAGGGCACTAGCTATGAACAGAGCGGAACACTCACTTTTTCTGAAGCAGAGCGAACGTGGGCAGATGCACAGGATTGGACCAGAAGAGATGTTGAGTCCTTAACACTGTGGTTCAGAGGCGTACCAGCATCTGTCGGCAGCTTTACAGAAGGGCCACCGATTACGATGACCGCTGGTGGTGCAGATATCTGGGATCTGGCTGACGAATTCCACTTTGCTTATAAGCAGTTATCCGGCGAAGGCAGCATAACAGCGAGAGTAGTCAGCATCAGTAACACTAACGTCTGGGCCAAGGCGGGAGTTATGATCCGCGAGGGACTTTCGCCAGGTTCTGTACATGTTATGATAGTTGTCACTCCGGGTAGTGGAGTTTCCTTCCAGCGCCGTATTACCATGGACGCTGGTTCAGAGGAAACTACACAAGCAGATATCACCGCTCCACAATGGGTCAGACTTAGCCGCAGTGGTAACACATTTACCGGCGAGTATTCTGCTAACGGCTCTAACTGGACAACGCTGGGCTCCATTGATATAGCTATGCTTCCTGATACCTACATAGGCTTATGCCTGACCAGCCACAACGTCGATGCGACGTGCACAGCCGAATTCTCTAATGTTACCACCGACGGCACAGGCCAGTGGCAATCACAGGATATCGGCATAGAAAGCAATATTGGTGAGCAGCTTTACGTAGTATTACAGGATAGCGCCGGCAATAGTGCGGTTGTAACTAATCCCGATCCCGCTGCAACGATTATAGACACTTGGACACCTTGGAATATTCCGTTTACAGACTTTGCTAGCGTGAATATGCAGGCTATCAAGAAGATGGCTATCGGCGTCGGCGATAGGGCCAATACACAACCTGGTGGTGCAGGTAATTTGTACATTGATGATATTGGGCTGTATCTTCCGACACCTGAACCTGAACAAGAGCCGGATGAAGGTGGAGACGGTTGATCCTGGCAATGAGGGTCTGGTACAATGCATGTGAGAATAATACTGAGGATACCTCTGGCAACAGTACAGTGGTCGCACATCCGGACATGGGTGCAGCAACCACAGACATCTGGAACCAGTGGAATATTCCCTCGGCAGATTTTGTTAACATGGCGGTCCCACGGGCAAAGCCCGTGGGACCGCCATTTGCATTCATCATCCAACGCCACAGTTCGGCTATGGAAAGCAGCTTCCACGGCTAAAACCCATGGTTTTCTGCGAAAGATGTTAGATTAAAGTACTGTTATTTGTTAGTATAGCTTTTTTGAAGGAGGAATATTATGTGTAGAAAGTCGAAGTTCCACTATGGGGGGCAAATATCCGGTCCGGCATACAGACGGAACGGATTGATTTATATGATTTCCTTTGTATTGGTGCTGGGCCTCGCTGGAGCAAGCGCAGCGGAAGAAATTGACCCCTCACTTGTCGGCTGGTGGAAGCTCAATGAGGATTTTGGCTCCACCGCTATTGATTGGTCCGGTCATGACAATCATGGCAGCCTCGTGGGTGAACCGCAATGGGTGTCAGGCTATATAGACGGTGCGCTGGATTTTGATGGTGATGGAGACTATGTGGATTGCGGGTATGATCCGATCTTTGATATCACCGACGAGATTACGCTCGCTGCATGGGTAAATATCAGGTCGATCCCCGTTCAGTGGGTATCTATCGTCACTAAGGGTGAATACGCTTGGAGACTTAGTAACGTGGAGAGCGACCCGAGGTTTCACTTTGGTATCACTATCTGGTCGGACGCTAACCCTTCAGTCAATGGAAGCACTGCGGTCGGCTACAACGAGTGGCATCACGTTGCCGGAACGCATGATGGTTCAGAGCTCAACCTATATTTGGACGGAGTGCCTGACGGGACACTCTCAAGTACTACTGCCATAGGTACCAATACCGCAAACCTATTTATTGGCGAAAACCCAGAGGCAGCAGGACGCTATTGGGACGGCCTCATCGACGATGTGCGTCTTTACAACCGGGCGTTGTCACAGACCGAGATAAATGAGCTGATGCCTCTGCAGCCCAGGGCCACGGCGCCCGAGCCGTATGACAAGGCAATACTTGTCACAACAGAGGTCACGCTTAGCTGGATCCCCGGAGATGGTGCTGCTTCACACTACTTATATTTTGGCGAGAACTTTGAAGATGTACAAAACGGAACCGAAGGCACCGACAAAGGCTTAACCAATCTGAACAATTACTCACCTCAGAGCTTGGAAACCGGCAAGACCTATTACTGGCGGGTCGATGAGGTCGAAGCCGATGGCACTACTACCCACACAGGCGATGTTTGGAGCTTTACTATTCCCTCGAAGTACGCCTATAATCCCGTCCCCCCCGATAGTGCTGAATTTATAGACCCAAATGTCACGCTGAGCTGGGCTGCAGGTACAGGCTCGATTATACATTTTGTGTATTTCGGCGATAACCTCGAAGATGTGCAAGCCGGCACCGGCGGCACAAATAAAGGTTCTGTTACTACAGATCCGAATTATATCCCCGGCCCGCTCGAATTTGCGAAGACTTATTATTGGCGGATCGACGAGTTCGATGGCATGAGAAGATATACAGGCGATGTCTGGAGTTTTACTACTGTCGGTCCCACTAATGGTGCAAAGGGCCAGTACTATAACAACGTAGATTTGACAGGCCAACCAGTACTCACCCGTATAGACCCAAAAATAGATTTTACCTGGGGTGAGGATTCTCCGCATGATTTGGTTAATGCAAATAACTTCTCGGTCAGGTGGACCGCTGAGTTAGATGTGCCATTTACCGAGACTTATACCTTCTATACCTTAAGCGATGATTGCGTCCGATTGTGGATAGATGGAGAACTGATTATTGACAACTGGACTGTTGTAAATGCTTGGGCTATAGAAGATAAGGGCGTTATCGACCTTGTTGCCGGGCAGGTATTCCTTAAGATGGAGTTCTTTGATAGCGACGGAGCAGCGTCGGTACAGTTAAGATGGCAAAGTCCATCCTTACCACGACAAATTATTTCGCCTAGTGCATTATCACAACCACTAAGCGCCTCAGGTGGAAGACCAGATAACGGCGCCACAGAAATCAGACAGATACCTACGCTTCGATGGACTGCGGGAGATCAAGCTGCTCAGCATGATGTGTACTTCGGCATTGATGAGACGGCTGTGAACAATGCTGATACAACAACACCAGATATCTATCGCGGCCGGCAAGACCTTGAAAATACCACATATATCCCCACCGAAGCTCCTCTTCTGTGGGGCCAGACTTACTACTGGCGAATAGATGAGGTCGAGGCTGATGGTGTGACGATAAATAAAGGCCGTGTCTGGAGCTTCACGGTAGCTGACTATGCCGTAGTGGAAGACTTTGAATACTACAACGATGATGATAATAGAATATACCATACGTGGTCAGACTATGCCGTGAATAATACCGGCATGACTGTGGGGCACTTTGAGCCTCCGTATGCCGAGCAAAGTATAGTTCACGGCGGCTATCAAGCTATGTACATGCATTACGACAACGATGGTACCGTCAACGAGGGTACTGCTTATGAACAGAGCGGGACACTCACTTTTTCTGAAGTCGAACGCCAGTGGGACGATCCGCAGGATTGGACCATAAACGGAGTTAACTCCTTAACACTGTGGTTCAGAGGCACACCGGCGTCTGTCGGCAGCTTTACAGAAGGGCCACCAATCACGATGACCGCTAATGGTACGGATATCTGGGATACGGCTGACGAGTTCCACTTTGCCTATAAACGGCTTTCCGGTGCTGGGAGCATAACAGCCAAGGTTCTCAGCGTTAGTAATACCAACTCATGGGCCAAGGCGGGTGTGATGATTCGCCAGTCGCTGGAGCCCGGCTCCCTGCATGCTGCGATGGTCGTCACGCCTGGTAGTGGAGTTTCTTTCCAACGCCGAATGGCTGTGAACGGTGGCAGCGAGGAAACTTCACAAGACGACATCACCGCTCCACAATGGGTCAGATTAATCCGCGCCGGCAACAGCTTTATCGGACAATATTCAGCTAACGGAGCTACCTGGACAACACTGGAGACTGTGAATATGCCTATCTTGCTGGATGTTTATGTAGGCTTATGCCTGACCAGCCATAACGTTGATGAAACGTGCACAGCCGAATTCTCTGATGTTACCATATCCGGCACGGTTACAGGCGACTGGCTGTCGCAGGACATCGGCATTAAAAGTAACATTGCCGAGCCGATGTATGTAGTTCTGGCCGATAGCGCCGATAATAGTGCGTTGGTCAACCACCCAGATCCGGCTGCATCCATCATAGGAATCTGGACACAGTGGAATATTCCCTTTGCTGATTTTGCTGGCGTCAATATGCAGGCTATCAAGAAGATATCCATTGGTGTCGGTGATAGAGCGAGTACACAGCCCGGCACCGCCGGTGATTTGTACATTGATGATATTGGGCTGTATCTTCCAACACCCGAACCAGAACCAGAGCCAAGTGGAGCCAGTTGACTTTTTTGAAGGAGGAATATTATGTGTGGAAAGTCGAAGTTCCGTTATGAGGGGGCGAAGATTCGCTATGGCGGATTGATTCCTGTCCTGAGCCGTGTCGAAGGATATCTAATATCTTTTGTTTTACTGCTCGGGCTGGCCGCGGGCGTGGCAACAGCAGACATCGACACAGGTCTGGTCGGGCACTGGAAGTTAGATGAGGGCTCCGGTGATACTGCCTATGATTCAAGTGGAAATGGCAACTACGGTATACTTGAAGGTGACCCACAGTGGGTAGCTGGCTGGATAGGCGGCGCTTTGGAATTTGACGGAGTTGATGATTACGTTGATTGTGGAGATGGTAGTAGCTTAGATATTAATGATGTAGTTACAATTGCAACCTGGGTAAAAACAAATGATAGTGGTGGTGGTGAGTGGAACCCCTACGTGCACAAAGGCGACCACAGTTATGGATTGAAGCACGGCGAGCGTAACGCCGTAGAATTTGTTATTTACGATGGAACCTGGTACACGACTGAATATTCTGTAGATGCTTCGTTTAATGACGAATGGCACCATCTGGTTGGAACTTATGACGGAAGTATGCTTAGACTTTACGTCGATGGCATATTAAAAGTTACTTCTGCGCACACAGGATCTATAGACAGCCAGCCTACGTACCCTATCTATATAGGAAGCAATTCTGAGGAAACTAGCCGCCTCTACGAAGGCAAGATAGACGAAGCCCGCATTTACAACCGCGCGTTGCCAGGAGCCGATATTGTGTGGCTGTTTACTGGGAAGCCACCGACAAAGGCTCTTAATCCCATCCCCCTAAATGATAGCGTGGTTGAGCAAACTACGCCGACTCTTACCTGGGTGGCTGGAGTGTATGCCGCCTCGCACGATGTGTATTTAAGCGACAGTTTTGCCAAGGTAAATGCTGCTACCAGCAGCAGTCCAATGGGCCCCGGTGAAGTTTACAAAGCACGCAACGATGCTAATAGTTTTACGGTCGAGAATCTAACTGAAGGCGTGACTTATTACTGGCGAGCCGATGAGGTAAATGACCTGCAACCCGGTAGTCCGTGGAGAGGCGATATCTGGAGCTTTACGATTGCCTCGAAGTCTGCCTTCCAACCCATTCCGGGCAATGGCTCTCTGTTTGTTGACCCAAATGTCACGCTAAGCTGGACTGCAGGTACAGGTTCGGTTATACATTTCTTTTATTTCGGTGATAACCTTGAAGATGTGCAAGCCGGCACCGGCGGCACAAGTAAAGGTACTGTTGGTGAACTGAATTATCACCCCGGCCTGCTCGAACGTGAGAAGACTTATTATTGGAGAGTAGATGAGTTCGATGGCATGAGAAGACATACAGGCAATGTCTGGAGCTTTACAACTGCTCGTCCTGGCGGAGGCCTGAAAGGGTCGTATTATAACGGGATAGCCTTTGAGCAACTGGTGCTGGAGCGCATAGACCCTCAGATCAACTTTGACTGGGGCAATGACTCACCGGCTCCGGGTGTCAACACCGATGCTTTCTCAGTTATATGGGCCGGGGAGTTAGAGATACCGTTTTCTGGCATCTGGACCTTCTATACCAATATCAACGACGGCGTGCGTCTATGGGTAAATAACGAACTGATTGTTGAGAACTGGGCCGACCGCTACTCGGCCACCGAGAACTGGGGCGACCTAATTGAACTTGTCGCCGGGAAATGTGACCTTAAGATGGAGTATTATGAAAACTGGGAGATTGCAACAGCACAACTGCTCTGGGAAGGCCCCAAAACGCCAAAGCAATTGATTCCACAGGCGGCATTCTCGCCGACATTAAGGGCCAGCAACCCGAACCCATATGATGGTGCGGTAGCTGTAAAGCAGACACCTACTCTTCAGTGGACTGCGGGAGATAACGCAGCCCATCACGAAGTGTACTTCGGTGATGATCAGACTACTGTAGAAAACGCCCACACAACAACAATAGGTATCTACCATGGCCAACAGGAGCTCGATCAAACCAAGTACACTCCCATCGAAGCGCCTCTCGAATGGAATAAGACTTATTACTGGCGAATAGATGAGGTCGAGGCTGATGGCGTGACGATAAATAAAAGCCTTGTCTGGAGCTTCACGGTAGCTGACTATGTCGTGGTGGAGGACTTTGAAGACTACAACGATTTCGACAATAGGATATTCGATGTGTGGGCAGACTACCCTGTGAATAATACCGGCATGACTGTGGGCCACTTTGATCTTCCTTTTGCGGAGCGAAGGATAGTTCACAATGGCTTTCAATCCATGTACATGCTTTACGACAACGATGGTACGGTGAACGAGGGTACCAACTATGAACAGAGCGGTACACTGTTTTATTCTGAAGCCGAACGAGAGTGGGCCGATGCCCAGGATTGGACCAGAGACGGTGTTAACTCTTTAACGCTGTGGTTCAGAGGCATATCGGCATCTGTTGGCAGCTTCGCCCCTCAGGGACAAGCAGAAGGGCCACCAATCACGATGACCGCTAATGGTACGGATATCTGGGGAAATTCTGACCAGTTCCACTTTGCCTATAAGAAGCTCTCTGGCGAGGGGAGCATAACAGCGAAGGTAGTCAGCGTTAGTAACACCGACCCCTGGGCCAAGGTGGGTGTAATGATTCGCCAGTCGCTGGATCCCGGTTCCGTAAATACTGCCATAGTCATCACACCTGAGAATGGAGTTTCCTTCCAGCGTCGGCCCCTCATAGATGCTGGTAGTGAAGACACCACGATAGAGGGGATCACCGCTCCACACTGGGTGAGATTGACCCGCAGCGGGAACACCTTTATAGGGCAGTATTCAGCTAACGGAGCTACCTGGACAACACTGGACTCTGTGAATATGCCTATCTTGCTGGATGTTTATGTAGGCTTATGCCTGACCAGCCATAACGTCGATGCAACGTGCACAGCCGAATTCTCCAACGTTACTATGACCGGCACGGTTACAGACCCCGATCAAGCCGGGGGTTGGCTGTCGCAGGACATTGGTATAGAGAGTAACATTGCCGAGCCGATGTATGTAGTTCTGGCCGATAGCGCCGGCAACAGTGCAACAGCCAAACATCCTGATCCTGCTGCAACGATTATAGACACTTGGACACCTTGGAATATTCCGTTCACAGACTTTGCTAGCGTGAATATGCAGGCTATCAAGAAGATGGCTATTGGCGTCGGCGATAGGGCCAATACACAACCTGGTGGTGCAGGTGATTTGTACATTGATGATATTGGGCTGATGCTGCCTGCGGAATAGTGGCTGGCGGCTCCCCTAAGGGGCAAAACCGCAGAGAACTGAGCATGGCTCAAATTAAAGTGCGATTTCGGGGCCTATACTAATTGGTTTGGTATAGGCCTCGATTGCTTATATAAGTGGCCTTGCCAAACCGCTCCCCCGCCGCAAAGCGGTAGCGAACGAAAAAAAGGTAAGCTCCATTGCTGCTTAACTGCCTTCTACATTTTTTTCTGAAGCCGGCGGTTTATAGCAGTGGCAGCTTCGCGTCCACTCTTGATGGCGGTTACTACCAGAGAAGGACCATTGACGATGTCACCGGCTGCAAAAATCCCCGGCCTGCTTGCCTGACAGTCATTTACCGCCACGTTGCCTTGGTCGTCGAGCTGCAAGTCGAGATTAGCGATAAGACCTTCTTGAACCACATGCAAAAATCCCATTGCCAAAATCACAAGGTCCGTTTTAATAACGAAATCGTTGTCTGACAGCTCATTTACCTTCCAGCCATTCGAATCTTTAATCCACTGCACCTCACAGCCGTGTAGCTGCTCAACGCGTTTATTTCCTGTCAACCGTTTGGTCATAACCGACCAGCGTCGATGACAGCCTTCTTCGTGTGACGAAGAAGTCCGCATAATTCGCGGCCACATCGGCCAAGGTGTATCAACCGGCCGATTCTCCGGAGGTTTGGGTAGAATTTCAAGCTGGTAAATCTCCTTTGCCCCCTGCCGACGCGCAGTGCCGACACAGTCACTGCCTGTATCACCCCCGCCTATCACAACCGCAGCTTTGTCTTTTGTCCGCCACGGCGGATTCTGAGCGGTCAAAAAATCCATCGCATATACAACATTTTGTAAATCCGCACCTGGGACATCGAGAGGCC
>Ga0315538_1000725_pt1 | contig 20274 bp, 21 predicted proteins | sample SalMarSW160230MG_2_FD_203834 | JGI IMG/M metagenome (GOLD analysis project Ga0315538, IMG submission 203834) | Salt marsh sediment microbial communities from the Plum Island Ecosystem LTER, Massachusetts, United States - Salt Marsh Sediment SW1601-230 ...
TGGGTATTACTGGTGGGGTCGCGGGGATTTGCCCGTAACCCACAATGGAGAGATCCCCCCCGCAACTCCCACTTTTTTTAATGAAAATATTTGTCTTCTGGATTGTAATCAAAAATGAAGATTGGAGTCTCTAATATTGCTGGAAGTAGAAGCTTTTCTCCACCAATATCAAAGACCAATCGTTAGAAAACAGAATTGTAAGGTGCCCTTCTACATCTTAGCCACCCCCGCAGATTTTTACTTGGCTTTCAGAATCGCGAGAGAATTCCTACAAACAACATTAATGAATATTCAACAAAGAGCGTTAGAAGCTTTGACATTCTTTAAAGGAGACGACAAGTGGACGGCTGGAGAAATCAGCGTGAAGATTGGCAAGACTCAAAGCACAACACGGCAACTGCTTAACAGCCTAATGTACAACGGCTTTCTTCTAAGGGACGACTCAAAGAAACCATATAAATTCTACCTAAAAACTAGCACAAATGCGTACACATGCTCTGTTGCTCAATTCGAGGAAGTGTTTGCCTCATTTGATGAAACAGAGCTTGATAACTATCTGGAATCGAATTTCCTACATGCTCGGCGTAGGGAGCTAAGCAAGACTGTAATCGACCCTATCTCTGGTGAATCAATGGAACTTGCGAATTTGAGCTTTGAAAAGCTGATAGCTCTCCCTAGTAGAGCATGTGAGAAAACGCTAACGGAGCCCAAAACACCCTCACTTTCATTGGATGAGATGCTAGAACCCTCTGTTTCATCAACAGAGGATGTAAAACCAAAACCCAAAATAATAATATGGTCTGCGGAAACAAATAAAGAGTTGAGAAAAAGTAAACGGGCGTAAATGTTTGGGTTTGGGGTTAAATTTTAACCCTTTCAAAAAAGGGGGAGATGCGGGATTATTGGCGGGTGATATCTCCAGCGATGACCAGATCCATACTTAGTTTAACTCGTGTTACTAGCTTATGTAATCTGTAGAAAAAAGTGGGGTTTGTTTAAAGCCCTCCAGAGAACTTTTAACCACAGAATAAATCTCTCTGGAACATTTCAACACCAGATAGAGTTACATACTTTTTCAGCTATTGTTAAAAAAAGGGGAGATTGCGGGAGATATCACCAGCGGTGACTTAATCCAGACTAGACCACGGACCCAAAAACCTGATTTACAGGTTCTCTTCTGATGAAAAGAATGTTAACAAGCTAATAAGCCTTAGGAACAATGTAATCTGAAAGAGAAGAAACAAACTAGGGCACAACTCATCTGAAACGTTGCTTCTGTTCGCTTGACAGTCTACGTTCTCTGGACAGTTAAAGAGATTTTTTGGGAGAATCATATTATATGTGAATGTTTATATTTGGTTTTGGCGAGTTTAATGTCCGACTTTTCTTCCTCTGAGTTGGCGGTAATCGAGTCCCAGTTGAAGGGCAAAACTCTTCAGATATACTGGTATCTGCTGAGGGACCCGAGTTCCAGCGTGGGGGTCCGTGAGGTTCAGCGCGCCCTAGGGCTTTCCAGTCCAAGCGTAGCCGCACATCACCTAGATAAGCTGTTGTCTCTCGGTTTGGCGGAAAAGACTACGAGAGGAGAATATTTTGTGAATCAGGAAATTAAAGTTGGTCTCCTGAAGTTCTTCAGCAGGATGGGACGGTTCCTTGTTCCACGCCACTTATTCTATGCTATTTGGCTCTCCACAATGTTTGCCATATACCTAATCGTGTACAACGTGATCTTGTATCAGCCTACAGGTTCAGTTCACAACATTGCAGCCATCCTTTTTGGGGTCGTAGCCAACGTAGTTTTGTGGATTGAGACGGTGAGGCTGTGGAGAGAAAAGCCATTCTAAACTGTTCTAAAGTGTGGACTTAAAAGCATCCCAAATCCAAGGTAAGGATGGAAAAGAACAATGAACAAGATTCTAGCCTACACTGTGATTGCCATTTTGCTTGGCACAGTTACAATGGTTGCTCCCTTAGCGCTGCTTGGACCCAGTGAATCCACTCCAGATACAAAGGACACACTTACGGTTCCCGAGTACACAGTTACGGTTCCCGAGGCGGTGGAACCAAGCGACCAAGAGAGAGGCAGTGAGAATGGAGGAACATTCGAGAGCAACGATATGTGGGCTCGCCCTGAGGCACCAGTCGAACCAGAACCAGCCGCTGTCCCCGAACCCTCTGAACCTTCACCCCAAGAACCCGAGCTAGTTGTGAAGACAGCAGAGAATGCTTCAGATTTGTCCCCGATTGGTTTTATGACCGTGCCCAGTTTTCTTGTTGCATTGGGAGTTTTCGTTTACCTCAGGAAACGGATGAGTTAGTGTTCTATTTTTGGTACAGCATGTTCTAAAGCGTAGCATTAAGTGTCTAAGAGAGATATTCACTGAAGAAAAACATGAAATGAAAGGTGAAAATATGAACAACACTAAATTGTTTACCGTTTCTTTCCTAGCAACACTTCTGATTATCTCATCAGTACCATTATACCTCTACCTAAAAACCCCTGAAAGCTCAGACCAGATTGCATTGAACAAGTTCTCCTCCTATGAGGAGCTGAAAACTTTCGTTGAAACAGCCTCTTCAGTACCATACAATTTTTGGGTTAGAGGTGGAGCAGTGTTAGAGAGCGGAGATTTTTCAGTCCAAGCGACAACCCCTGAACCCGTACCATCCGTACCAGTTGAACCCTCTGAAACAGCAGACTCCGATTACTCGAAGACGAACATACAAGTTGAGGGAGTAGACGAAGCAGACATCGTGAAGACTGACGGCGAATACATCTACATTGTTTCAGGCGGCAACATAACCATCGTGAAGGCGTATCCACCTGAAGAAGCAAAAGTTCTCTCAAAAATCAGCTTGAACGGCGGCATAGCCGGAATATTCATCAATGGAGACAAATTAGCCGTCTTCGAGACCGAATATGGAATCTATCCACTTTACGAAGGTGAAGTAGTATACGATTCATCCAGCAGTTCTGAAGCAGTAAACGAATCCACAGCAGACGATGAAGCACCCAGCAGTTCTGAACCCAGAAATGAAAGCACAACAGAAGAACCGCCCAGAGTTCCTGCGCCCATAGTATACGAGCCGCCTACAACCTCCATAAAAGTGTATGACATCTCAAACAAAGAAAACCCTGTCTTGAAGAGAGACTTTTCTGTTGACGGAAACTATTTCAGCTCAAGGATGATCGGAGACTACGTCTACGTTGTTGCAACCCAGTATACATTCTTTATAGAGACGGACGTTTTCCTCCCAAGAGTTCATTCAGACAACGAAACGGACGTAATCCCCGCCAACGACATCTACTACTACAACTTCTCAGACACTTCCTACAGCTTCACAACCATCGTTGCCCTGAACATCAAGAATGACGCCCAAGAACCAACCCACGAAACAATATTACTGGGAGGCACCAGCGCCATATACGTTTCACAGAACAACATCTACTTGACCTTCACCGATTACACATGGCAAGAAAACGAAACCACGAAAACAACTATCCAAAGAATCAAAATAAACAAACAAGCCATAAAGTTTGCAGCCCAAGGTGAAGTCCCCGGCTACGTTCTTAACCAGTTTTCCATGGATGAACACAACGGCTACTTCAGAATTGCAACAACAACCAACAACTTTAACTGGAGAACATTTGCTGAAGAAGCGACCTCCAAGAACAACGTTTACGTTCTCGACATGAACCTCAACGTTGTCGGAAAGCTGGAAGACCTTGCTCCGGGAGAACAGATTTACTCAGCGAGATTCATGGGCGACAGATGCTACGTAGTTACATTCAGAAACATTGACCCACTCTTTGTGATAGACCTGAAGGACCCCACCGCACCAACGGTTCTCGGGCAACTCAAAGTAACAGGTTACTCAGGCTACCTTCACCCATACGACGAAAACCACATCATCGGAATAGGCAAAGAAACCGACTATGACGCAAAAAAGGACTTCTCATGGTATCAAGGAGTGAAAATATCCCTCTTCGACGTAAGCGACGTCTCAAATCCAGTGGAATTAGCCAAGTACGAGATAGGAGACAGAGGAACAGATTCTCCAGTTCTATGGGATCACAAGGCTCTGCTGTTCGACAAAGCACGAAACCTTCTCGTGATACCCGTCATGGAGGCGAAGATAGACCCAAACCAATACGATGAAGAGATTCCTGACTGGGCATATGGCGAACCTGTTTGGCAGGGCGCCTACGTCTTCGACATATCCCTAGACGGGCTGGAACTCAGAGGCAGAATCACCCACATTGACGACAATACAGACTTGCTGAAGAGAGGCTATTACTACTTCGGATCAGACTACTCAGTGCAAAGGTCCCTCTACATAGACGATGTGCTCTACACAATATCCAGCATGAAAGTGAAGATGAACAGCCTAGAAACCCTAGCGGAAATCAACGCGGTAGAGCTTTCCTAACCGTCCTGCTCTAGTTTGATGGCTTTGCGAGCAAACGTGAGGTACCCGGTGTGTCCAGTCATAACGGTTTGGGGGCGAGTCTTCCCCCTCACCACCTGCATAAAACGAATAAGAGTCTCAACAGTTTCGACGCCAACGAACCCATAATCAGTTAACGCTTCCACAACCTTCACAACCTGATCAATAGTCGGACTGAAAGACACCAACACCCCGCTTCCCTTCAACGCAGTATATGCATGAGGAACAACCAGCCACGGCGTTGCCATGTCCAAAATAACTGCATCCAAATCTTTTTCTTCAATCCCCTCAGTTACGTCCCCCTCTTTTAGTTCCACAGAATCCAAGAACCCAGCTCTCTCCAAGTTTTTTTGAGCGTTTTTTGCGAACTCTTGCCGTAATTCATATGTGTAAACGCGCCCAGCGGGTTTGATGTAATGAGCTATGGCGCTTGTTAGGGCGCCGGTTCCGGTTCCCGCTTCGACTACGCGGCTTCCTGAGCCTATTCCGCTGTACATGATGATGAGGGATATGTCCTTGGGGTAGGATATCTGGGTTCTTCGTTTTGTCTTGAAGATGTAGTCGCGGAGGGTGGGTTTAAGTGCAACAAACTCTATGTCCATGCTGCTGGCTATTCGGGTTCCGTACTCTTTTCCTATCAGGTCGCCGAGTTGAATGTAGCCTTTGTGGGTGTGAAAGCTCTTCTCTGCCTCCACTTTAACGAGGTATGTTCTTCTTCGGTCTAAGTAAAGGAAAACGTCGCTGCCTTCGGCAATTAATTCAGTCATCGATACCAGCCTATTGATGCAAGTTCTATCTAACGTGTTGACGCAATACCCTATTTATAGTAAATGATTGAGTGTTGGATCTTATACAATGGTTAGTAATTCAGTTAGGCTCGCAATCGTGTCATATCTGCTTTGAATCTTCCCTTCCCGGTCTATGAGGTAAGGCTTAATCCCAACATTGATAGCGCCTTCATAATCGTGCACAACAGAATCGCCGACAAAGAGGGCTTCATTAGGTTGTACCCCAAGTTTGTTTAGAGCATAAAGAAAGATTTCTTTAGCTGGCTTGGCGCAGTTACAGGAGTCAATGCACACGACTGCATCAAACCATTTTTTTAGCCCCAGTTCCCCCAGAACGTGTTGAAGGTCCTGTTTGAAGCCGTTAGACACAAGCCCCAGCTTCAATCCTTTGGCTCTTAACCGAGACAGCGTAGGCTCCACATCCGGGTAAACCTGCAGATGGGAACATTCCCACCAAAGCTCATCAATCTGTTCAGCCAAAAAAACCCGTTTCTCTTCGACACCCAGCTTTTCCAGAATATGAACATTATAGTTTGTCCAGATTTCTTTTCGCCGATTTTCGTCGTAATCTGCTATGTCAAACTCGCTTTCAGTTGCTTTCTGAGCCCGAACAATGTCGGCAGTCGAGACCGTAACCCCGAAACGGGCGAGAATTCTTCTGTAGATTTCAGGAAAAGACGCGGTTTTTGTAAGAGTCAACCCTAAGTCGAAAAGCACAGCCTTCAATGCCATTTTCTATCGTAAACCCAAATACTGAGATTCGCAGAAATCCTTTTTGGTCAATATCTCATGAGCCTAAAAACTGCATGCAAATTGTGAAATTATCAGGTAACAGTGAAAAGCGTAAAAACACTTCCGCGCACAGTTGCAGATAACGTTAAGCTATTACTGAGTTCATTCCATGTTCCAGTGTAAAGCTTTCCAAATCAAATATTCTAAACACTATACAAAAAGATAAAAGTATGTAAGGATCAAAAAATAAAAACTGATTGTATATTCTTCCTCAGGGGGTTCTATGACAATGGTTGTCGAGTTTGAATGTAGAAAGTGTGGGAAAGTCGTATCTCATAAACGCTATGAGCTGGACAGGTTTTGTCCTGACTGTGGCACATACCTTCAGGTTAAGATATTGAAAATTGATCGAGCAAAATTAGAAAAAAGAGGCATACGTATTGAGATAGATAAAGAGGACATTAATGTAGATTCATTATTCTATAAATTCAAGAATTATGGTGAAATTTCTGTTGGCGATGGGATAGTTTTCAAGTCTGTAGATGCTTGGATTTCTGCTAGGAAACAAGTATACATGGATTTTCGTAAAAGATTCTCTCTTGAGAAGCTTCTTGATTTTGACTATTTGTCACGGGTTTTCAAGGATTGGCTTTTGTTCAGAAATAATCTTTCGTGGACAACTTTTCATCGAACTGGATATCAAGCATTGAAGATACCTGATCGTCTTGTGGAGTTAATAATACTCTTGCGAAATGACAAATTGGATGTTGGAACAAGGGTTCAAAGAGGATTAAGGGGAAAAGAGAAAGTGATAGGGATCGGGCAGGGTATTCTCACTGCTCTTCTGCACACTTTTTTTGACGATAAATATTGCGTCTGGAACAGTAGAACACAGGACACTCTTAGAATTCTTCGCCGTCCTCCTCCAAGATCATATTCAAACATTGGTGAAACTTACAAAGACGTCAATACCAAACTTCATGAATTAGCCAGAGAATTAGGCACAGATTTGACGACAATAGATGGATTCGTGTGGTTCATAAGCAAAGAGGGCATATTCAGGTAAACACACGGTTATGCACACAGCGTTCTTTATGTTTTGTGTGCGTCATATTGTTTGGCGGCGTACTGGACTATTTCTTGTGCGGCTTCCGCGTTTTTCCATTCTTTTATTTTGACCCACTTGTGAGGCTCTAACCGTTTGTAGGTTTCAAAGAATTCCTGTATCTCTCGAAGTCTGTGCTTATGAATATCCTCGATGTCTTTGATTCCCTCGAATCGTGCATCATCAGTAAGCACCGACAAAATTTTCGAGTCCACACCCTTCTCATCCTCAATTATCAAAGCACCGATAACACGAACTCGAACTATGCATCCGACCTCTAAAGGTTCATAGCTCAGAACCATGATGTCAAGGGGATCCTGGTCATCGTACCATGTTTGAGGAACAAAACCGTACTCAACCGGAAAAACAACAGAAGAAGGAATAATCCGATCCAAAACAAAAGCATCCCACTCCGACTTGTACTCATACTTATCCCTTGAACCACTCACAACCTCAATAACCGCATTCAACAATTTTGGCGGCTTCTCCCCCAAGGGAATGTCTTTCCAATAATTCAAAGCGATCTACTCATCAACTGCAAAGATTTAACACAAATTTAAATGCTCCGTGATCAAGAACTGGTTCCGCGCACCAATACACGTTTGATTTCTATCCAGTTCAATAGCATGTTAGTTTTTTCTGCTGAAAACCTCGGAAAGCAACAAAGCCTAAATAATATTTCCGAGTTAGAGTAAAGTCGATTTCATCTCGTTTGAGGATGAGAGGTTCAAATCATGACAATTAAACAGCACACTAACACAGGCAGATTTAAGGTTATATGAACTGAAACGGGTGGGAAACTTGGCTAAAAGAGTTAGAAAGCTTATTCTCCCCTTTGCCCTTGCTGGCAAAGACCGGTTTAAACCATTCACCAAGGACATGGAGATGGCAGCCATCTTCTACTTCGCAGAAAGGGATAGAAAGAAGGGAGAAGGTCGCGTCTTGAAGAAACCGGGGGAAAAACTGGCGTTCATAGCTGAAACCTGTTATCCCATATGGTTGATTCCATGGAGGGGAAGGACCCTCATCTTCGATGGATTAGAATTCACGAATCCGTCAATATCTTATGATGTGCTTCCAGACGTCAAAGCCTTCGACAACGATGTTCAAGCGAGCTCCAAGTCACGTGAAGCCTACGTTGCAGCCCTATCCCAGAACGCAAGCTACTTCCAAAACTTCGCTGGAAAAGAGGGAAAAACCATAGAAGGTCTTATCACAAACCCGAATTTCACGCAAGATTTAATGGGTTATCTCCAAGACGCGGAGGAAATCGGAAAAGGTGCAGCAACAAAAGCGGTTTTGTCCCCTCTCCTAGATGAGTCTGAGGTTTCAGTTTCCATTGATGAGCTTTCGGAATTAAGAGACACTGTGGAGGAGGAAATAAAAGCTCTAAGCAGAAGCATGAAGCTCCTCAGTAAAGGGACAAGAGAACAGGTGAAAGCTCTTCACGCAGAGATGAAGGTGACCATAAAAGAGTTTGATAAAAGAATCAAGAAGGTCAAACCCAAAGTAATGGAGAAAATAAAGAAAATTCAAGAGAGACGCGATGAAGAGGTCACCAGAATCTCCAAAAAACATGACAGGAAACTCCGTTCCCTTCACCAAAACAGGGTTAGAATAGAAAGAACGCTTGAACGTCTGTCAACTGACATCGAACGCATTGAAGCGGACATAAAAGTCGCTAGGGAAAACAAAGACGAGGCTGGCGAGTTTCAGCTGTCACAGAAGCTTGATGAGATCAAAAAGAAGCTTCCAGTTTTGAATAAGGAAATCAAGGATATTGACAGAGAAATAGAGAATGTTGAGGATGCAAAAAAAATTGAGGTGGCTAGGGCAAGAACGAAACCGAATGATCATGTTGAAGAGGCTATGAAGGCTCTCCGGGACATAGAAGCTGCAAAGGAAGCTAGAGCCAGACTGGAACAGCAGGAATTAGCATCTCTAGAGGAGATGACCTCTTCAATAATAAAACAGATTGATGCGATGATTAAAGCAAAAGAGGGAGCCTTAAATGAGATTGACAGCATTGGCGCCCTAGAAAGAAGAAGAAAGCAGGCTATAGTGTACCTTCCCGTCTATTTTGTTTGTTACGAAACAGAAGTTGGAAAAAGATACGTTGTCTATCCTCCATCCAACATAGGCAGCATGGGAATCAAAACAAAATTGAAGGGTGTCTTCGGGTCCGGAAAAATGAAATCGTTTCTCCAGTCTCGTTCACAAGCAATCGCAACCCTTCTTGACCGACTTGTGGATTTAACCCAAGAGAATCCAGTGTTTGAGAAGGAGATAACCGAGGCGGGAATCAAAGCTAACATTTTACGAACAACAGAGTTACAAGTAGGAGTCAAAAAAGGATTAACAGAGTTAAGAGACGAGGGCTGGATATCGGAAAACGAATTTCAAATCCTCAACGAACGCATATAAAAACCACAAAACAAAAGTTTTAACAAAACGGACACAACACACGTTTTTGCACGCTTTAAGATTCACTTTTAGCCAGTTCTTTCCCCATTTTTTGGCAGATATTAGAAATGGCGAGGAGGACATGGGGTGGCGTGAAGACGCTGAAAACTTTGGTGTATCGCGCTGATGCAGCTTTCTTCACAGTCTCCTTTTTTCCTCCAGCCTCCAGATAGCCTTCAATAAAGTTTCTGGCTATGATCCCCGCAGCGTTGGTGGAAGACATTGGCGGACTATAATGTCCTGAATAGTAAAGAAATTCGGCGATATCCCATGCTTGATTTCCATTTCTCGTTGCCTGCTCAAGATCCAGTAGAACAATTTCATCTTTTGTAACAATGAAGTTCTCTGGTTTGCAGTCGCCCAAGCTGACGCCCAAGCTATGTGCCTCCGCTATCTTTCGTCCCACCTCCTTAACCAAAGCAACATCCTCTGCAGCTTTGTTAGATGAAAATATCCGCTTGATAGTTTCCACCAGTTCCTCTCCCTCAATGAACTCCTCGAAGATCAGGCGTTTTTGAGGGCTGATATAGAAGATTTTGGGAACTGGAAAACCTTTGCTGTGCAGAAAGTTGTTTATGGCGTATTCTTTCTCCAGTCTGGATTGCCCAAGCACCGCGAAGGATGTGGTTCCGAAAGACCATAAGGTTAGGGATAGCCATTTGAGATTTGACCAATCTCTGAATCGTTTAACGACAAATTTTTGTTCTTCACCATTTTTTGTTAGAGTGAGAAAGTAGACGTCATTTAAGACCCCTCCAATATTCTTAACCCTTATCTTCGACAACTCCCCGTCTGGGATAATCTTTCTAGCCACATCTTCAATGCCAGATTTGTCTGAAAGGGAAACGGCTCCCAGAGGCGTGGGGAGCAAAACGTATTTTTTTGGGTCTTCCAGTCTGGAAACCAGTCCGTCAGCATGGACCTTTCTATGGTTTTCCATGAAGATTCTTTGGTCCTGAATAAGGGAACTGACAGTTTTTGAATAGACGCTGAGAAGATGGAGAAGTGCTATTCTCTGAATTGACTTGAGAAAGAGAGGCAGCCGCGATTTCCGTCTTTTGACAGCAGCAATATGGCTTCGCGTGATTTTGATGTAGCCGTTAGAATATAATATTATTTTTTCTTTTGACAGTTCGTCGAGGGCTTTCAGGTATCCATCCATAATCGCTTCCATGTTTTTTCTTCTAAGATTTCTTCTTGACATGTTGAGAAAACTGTAGGTTAGGGAAGGAAACAGTCTAGCCCGTTGCATCATAACTTCGTACATGAAGTATTCTTTTTTGATGAGGAACTCGTGAGATGATTCGGGAAATTCTAAGATTAGGTTCTTGAGAAGCTCTGAGACGATTCTCTTTTTTATTTTCACTTCATGGAGCCGCAGATATTCTCCATTCTTTAAGGGTTCGTAGGGAGCAGTGACCTTTTCGGAGAAGAATTCGCCTAGCCACCCTCCTCTTACATCTCTTTCAAAGTCCAAGCGGTTAACTGTCAAAATCGAGAAGTTAACGCCATCCACAGTCTCAAAATAGGTGTTTACGCGGAGAGTGAAACTGTCAAGAACCAGCAAAACGTTTACGTCAGTCTTTTCGTCAGCGTATCCACAAACCCATGGACCGTAGAGACAAACGGCGGCGATTTGGCGAGAGCCAGCAATATCCCTACATAGCTCCAGCACGTTCTGTTTCAGGCTTTCGTTCAGCTGAATTGTCATAGGCGCTCTTTCCGCAACCATTAGCCGCAAGAAACCTGTTTGAAGCACCCAACTTTAAACATCTTTCGTTGCGAAGATACTGTTAAGTTATTTGTGATGGCTACACATGGAATCAAGTGTTTTCAGTAGCTCATTTGACAAGTAAAAACGACTATTCCTAATTCTTTTGCGAATTTCAAACAAATCTTCTTTTGATAGAAATCCTTGCTTTCTCATCTCATCTATAATACCAACTGATCCAGTATATTGTATCCCTAGAAAATCACAAAGGTTTCGACCAAAACCTTCGTCAATTACACAAACACAATCATTGTTGCAACTATAAGAAATTGTCCAAAACTCTCCAGAACTAGAATTTTGATTAAAATACTGTAATACCCTTTCATCTATTATCGAGTTACAAAGAGAAAAAACATTGATTGCATTTCTCTCAATTTTACAACCGTCCAAAAATTCTTGTTTAACTTTTTTTGTGATATATATAGAATTTTTAGCGGAAAAAGCTCTAAGCTGCTTTTCCAAACCGCAGATTTCTAGCAATAAGATTACCGCAGAAGTATCAAAAACATATTCCATCTGATTTCAGACCGATAACGAATCAAGAAAATCTCTTTGGCTCATACCAAGCCACTGAGCAGCAGTTGCAGAATTTATGCGACCTTTGCGAAACAAATTCTTAACCCATCTTTCCTTATTTTTCACTAAATTTTTGAACTCTATAGAGTTTTCCTGAGTTTCCTCGAAAGTCATATACATGAAAAATAATAGCTCTTTATTGTTTAAATCATTCAACAAATCCTTTGAGTATTTGAGTTTTCGTAAGGTATCTTCATCGTATTTGGATAGCAGCTTTTTAGCTAAATCTTCCCCCTCTTGAGTCAAGACATACTTAGCTCCAACCTTGGTTACAAGTCCAGATTCTACTAGCGTTTCCATATTCTCCTGAAGTTCAAATGAAACGCCACCATACTTGAAGTTTGAAAACGATATTTCTTTGTCTTGCTGAAGTTTCTCAAAATAATACAGGGCTTTTTGAAAATGAAGTTTATTCATAGCTTTTTGTCTAGCTCGGTCTTCCATAGATAGAACTAACACAAGAAATGCCCTTGTTGGTGAATCAAGACCATAATCAAGAATTTCGGACATAGAGCCTTCCCGCCAAATACCTTAACTTATTTAAGCTTTTTCGTTGCTATTATGATTTATGCCAACTAAAATCAAAGTCCACGAAGAGGGCAGAGATGATGAGTATGGCACACTTAGAAAAGAAATTGACGTGGTTAGGACACCTCCCTTTGAAACACCAACCAAATGTACCAAAAAATTGGAAGACCCAATACCTCCTAGTGCACACATAAATGAGGTTACCAAAAAAATCAATTTGCGAACAATTGAATCATTTCAGGAAGGTAAAGTATTACCTAGGGATTTAAGGAAACGGTTTATTGATAACAAACTAAACTTAACAATTTTTGATTTGATGTTTAATTCAGTGCCTCCTTACGAAATAACAAAAGCTCTATCGAATTACTGGTATGTTTGTAGTGAAAATACACTAGTTCTTCCAACTGTAAAATCAGCAATGTTAAAGGAAAATAATAAGTGGTCTCTCAAAAGAATTACAAATTGTGTTACTTTTTTTGAGAGTTTAATTGACCTCGCTGAAACGATTAATTATAAACCGTTCATAGGTACTATTCCGCTTTTACCTCCAAAGTTTTCAAGACCATTTGTTAAACTCTATTTAGACAAGGGGTTTAACGCTTTTGCGATTGATGTTGGCACTAGGGATTTAATCAATCATGTTGCTGATCTTCGAGCCATACTGCTAGAAATTAACTCAGTTGCTCCACTTAATGAAGTATTTATTTACGCTTGCAATATGGGTATACCACGATTTACTACGGATAGAGCAAGAGCTGATGATTTCTTAAGTTTGTTTGCTTATATTGATGCGTTTGGGAATATCTTCAAAAGTCGAGGAGGGGAACCAAGACCCGATTTAAGGAACATTAAACCTAAACATCCCAAAGCAAAGCAGTTCTTGAGGACAGAACTTAATTACAAAGTACTATATACAAATCAGAACTTTACGAGTTATAATCAAAGAGAACAAATCAAAGAAACCGATTTTGTAAGGGAATTAATAGGCATTGAAAGAATGCAAAAATATCTCGAAACAAAAAAAGGCGTAGATGAAAATGCTTTCAAACGCTTAAATTATGTAATGGAAAAAGTGAAGATAAAATAGAAATAGCCTACTCAATTTTCACATTCTTTTTAATTTGTTTTTAAAACTTTTCAAATAATCACAAAAGATGGACTTCCCATACATTGCAAGACCAAATATATTATCGCATATAACCATCACAAATAACTTAACAGTATCCGTTGCGAATAAAATTTCAACCTTACGTGTCCCGCCTTTTCATGAATTGTAAAATAAAAAGTCTTGAAGAGAGAGGCAAAAAAGAACTTTTAGCTTTGTGATGCCCCGATTTCTTTTCTACGTTACGCGTTCTTCAGTATCCTTGCTTTGATATTTCCCTCTGCCGCCTGTTTGATGCTCTCGGCTTCTTCCAAAGAATCTACTCTAGTGAAATACTTGAACCAAGCACCAGAACATGGAAGCTCTATTTCAATTATATAAGTCATAGCACAATCCCTACCCAAATCCAATGAAACCAGTATCAATATTCTGGATAAATACTATCCTACCATAGAAGACATATTCCCAAATTCGACATATCCAACACTTCCACGTTTGCCAAAACTGCCCCAAACAGCCGATTTCTCAATCATATTAGGAGACTAAGGTTAACTTATAGATTTAGATTTTGATAATAGACTAGATATTTAACGGACATCCTGTATGAACCAACTCATTTTACGAATTTATTGACTGTCTTCCCTTCAACTTTCAAACCCTTCGCACAATCTTCACATAGTTTTTTCTTGAAAAAAAGATATTTTCTTGTCCAAAAAGCACATTCTTTACAAATCGTTTTTTCACAAAGCTCACAAGTGTAACTGTGCCCGAAAATGAACTTGGGCGCATGAACAACCTTTCCACAGGAATTACATAGAAGGCGCTTATGATCCAAATAATCTCCACATATTTCACATTTCCCAGCGTCGCTTTGAAGTGTCTCTGTTTCATGCTTGTTACCCACTAACTGAAGCCTATGCTTGCGCGTAATAATTTTTGAAGACACTTTTATGAACGGAATATAAACTTGGGTTAAGCTTCGAACAAAGATGCTGGACTTTTTTGGCACACACGTTTTGGAGTAATGAACATTGTTTCCTCCATAATACCCAACAGTCTGAGTGTGTGATTCTATCACAAATTTTATTCCTCTCTTCTTCACGTTTGATAATCCCAGCTTGAATTTGCCCGATGAATAAGTGGTTTCGTTTTCTGGGGCTTTCCAATTCTCTATCATTGCTGATTTTTCCACATATTTCGCCAACTCTGGTTTGATGGGGCTTCCATCCTGACCATCTATCAAAGCACGTCCTCTATTGACATGAACTGAGTGAATAGTTCCTACTGTTGTGGAAAAATTTTCATGCAAAGAATATTCCATCAAGTAAGCTGGAGTGAACGTTACTTCATCAATTACTATTTCTGTAAGTTCTTCGGGAGTATGCGGATGGCTTAGAGCCGTACCAACTATTTCGTCTATAACTTCTTCAGTTACTAACTTTTGAGATGGTGGGACAAGATGATATACTGTGGTGTTTTCTCCTTTTTTGAGAATTTTAATACCCGCCCTATTAGCCATATCTGACAATACCCGCAAATCCACTAGCTCAATCATTGAGCCAAGAGTCTTAACATATTCAATTGCGCCGGGTGAAAATTTTCCTGTTGTAACAAGATAGCCTTTTTGCGAATTGGCTGTTAGAATAGCCGAATGAAGTTTCTGGACAGTTGGTCTTCCTATAGTGCTTTTTGGGTGATGCTTACATTCAATTATTATCAAACCACCTGAAGATGAATGTAAGATCACGTCTCGTCCGCAATCACTTCCTTTTTGGATTTCTTCGGGTTTTCCAAAGCCAAGTTTTTGAAACAAATGTGCTGTAAAGTGTTGGAACTCGAACCAATCCATCTCGTCCAGTGAGACCACTTCAAGAGATGACATTTCAAGGCGTGTCATTTCTGCACACATCCCCCAGTCACAATCAATGAGCAAATGATTGTTTACGTTTTTTAATATATTTCTTTGCATGAATGAGATGTTGCTGTGGCGACTGTTTTTTCAAGCAAGATAATGGTTTGTTCTCTAAACGTTTCTACGAGCATATTAGGAGACTAATAACAGCGTATTGTTGAAAACAGCCTTTTTCCAGAAAAGTTGACAAACCGAAAAAGATGATCCAGAATATCGGGGTTACGCACTAGACTTTTCGTATTATGATGTCGTCGTTACGTTCTATCCAGAGTGTTTTGTCTCCGCCTTAGACCATCCTAAAATTTGATTTCTCCCTTTTTGATTAGCTCTCTAACCTTCATCAATGAATACTGAACCGCGTGGCTTCTGTCTGCAAAAAACCCGCTTTCAACCCGTTCATCAATCCATTTGAAAATCTCGGGTGTAACCGTAACCGTCAGTTTAACTTTAGCCATTTCAATCACATCAGCCTATTAACGGTTATTTGTTTAGGTTTTATCCAATATTGTTAGGCTTCATCTGGCTTTATTGGAGAGAATATGCCATAATAAGTAACTGTTATATAGTTTGCGGAGACAAGTTCTATCGAGAAGGCGATGAATGAAGTGGAAGAATTCCAGAAGATTTTGAGGGAACATGGCTACTCCAAGAAGGCGATTGCAGCCATCTTAAAATGGTATATGTAAAGAAAAAGGGGTGAAAGCTGATGCCAGCCAAAGGTTACGATTCAGTAAACTTGCCCTCTGGCTTATACGCTAAGGTGAAAACCTTGATAGAAAAAAGAAAAGACTTAGGATACAGAAGCATAACTGAGTTCGTGGCAGAGGCTGTCAGGAAGAGAATAGAAAAAATTAATAATCTGGAAGTGTGATTTCTTGGAATCCTTGACGGATACAAACATTCCCGCTCTTACTTAAGACTATTATTGCAACGTGGTGAAAACGTGAAGAAAGACTCTTACGTATGTCGCCATTGTGGGCATGTTCTCCCTAAGAAAGATGCCACCATTTCGGGTCATGACTCACAATCTTCCTTACGTCACATTCATTGTCCTAAGTGCGGAAAAATAATTACTCGTACACCGTAAGAGGAAGTAAAAACGTGAAAAAGAAAGAAATGCTTAACATCCTCTAACAAAACCACCACCCGACCTCAACGGTTCCCCTCGCGTGCGCAAAGAAAGCCCAGCCAAACGTTACACAGACAAAACCCTAACCACCGAACACGCCCACAATCATATTTGAAGACTAATAACAGCGTATTGTTGAAAACTAACTTTTTCAGAAAAACCAAGAAGAACCATCTTTATCCTTTGATAATGCTTATAGGAGAAATGCATCTTTAAAGGAAAGAAGAGTAGGCATGTCTTCAAAACTGATCGTGGTGAAGGTTGGAACCCGAAGCCTAACCAACAAAAACGGAATTCTCAACGTAGAACTAATGCAAAGACTGGTTGACCAAATAGCAACGGCAATCAAGCAGGGCAACAAAATCGTTTTCGTAACTTCCGGAGCCATAGCCGCAGGCATAGCCGAACTCGGAATACCCCCAAAACCAAACGACATAGTCTTCCAGCAAGTCTCAGCGGCAACCGGACAAAGCATAATCATGTCCACATACCGCGAACTCTTCAGGAAGCATGACCTAAAGGTTGCCCAAATCCTACTCACCGCAGAAGACCTCTCAAACAGAGCCGCCTACCTGCACATATGCAACGTCCTAGAAACTGCCCTGCAATTAGGCATCGTCCCAATCATCAACGAGAACGACGTAACATCCACAGACGAACTGGTTCCCGTAACAAAAGGCTACAAAGTAAACTTCAGCGACAACGACATACTATCAGTTCTTGTAGCCAACGCCCTAGAAGCAAACCTAGTTCTGATACTATCCAACGTAGACGGCTTATACACAATGAACCCAAAAAAACGCGGAGCAAAACTAATCAAAACCGTTGAAACGATCACACCCGAAATCAAATGCGAAGTGGAAGGAAAAAGCCGACTAGGCAGAGGCGGCATGAAAACAAAACTCAAAGCTGCAGAAATCGCCACATCCAGCGGCGTACCCCTAATAATAGCCAACAGCCAACGAGAAAATGTGATAGTTGACATACTTGCGGGAAAACAGATAGGAACCCTCTTCAAACCACAAGAACGGCTGCCGCAAATAAAAAGATGGATCGCCTACGGCGCCTCAATAAAAGGACAAATCTTCGTAAACGAGGGCGCAAAAAAGGCGATACTGCAAGGCGCCAGCCTTCTCCCTGTAGGCGTAGTCAAACTCACCGGAACCTTCAACGAGGGAGACGTGGTTAGCCTGTTGGATCAAAATAACGTCGAGTTCGCGAAAGGCAATCCAAACTATAATAGCGGCGAAATAAACATCATTAAAGGGCTAAAAACAAACCAAATCAAAAAAGCCCTCGGATATATAAGACGCAAAGAAATTATTGCCCGAAAAAACATACATATCATAAAGTGAAAAAAATGATAAATGAAATCTGCAAAAAAGCAAAAACCGCCTCAACACAACTAGCAAAAGCTTCCACTGAACAAAAAAACAAGGCATTATGTAACATGGCTGACGCCATCGAAAAGAACAGCACAGAAATTTTACAGGCAAACCAAAAGGACGTGGAAGCCGCCAGAGCCAAAGGCGTAAAACCCGCCCTGATTGACAGACTGATTCTAGACAAAAAGAGAATAGCCAACATGGCGCGTACCTTAAGGGAGGTAGCTGAACTACCCGACCCAGTAAACGAAATCGTGAAAACATGGACCCGACCAAACGGATTAATCATCGGTCAACTCCGAGTGCCCCTAGGCGTAATCGGAATCATCTACGAATCCAGACCTGACGTTACATCAGAAGCATCCGCAATCTGCATAAAATCGGGAAACGCCATAATCCTCAGAGGCGGCTCAGACGCCATAAACTCAAACATGGCAATAGGAAACGCGCTAAGAACCGCACTGGAAGAGACAGAATTAACGAAGGATATTATACAGGTCATTCCACTGACAGACAGAAGTTTTGCAGAGAAACTCATGAAAATGAGAGAATATATTGATGCGCTGATTCCCCGTGGAGGAGCAAACCTCATCAAAACAGTAGTGGAAAAAGCAACAGTTCCCGTCATAGAAACAGGAACTGGAAACTGCCACATCTATGTTGAAGAAGACGCTGACCTAGACAGAGCCGTAGACATAGTGATAAACGCTAAATGCCAGAGACCTGGAACCTGTAACGCTGAAGAGAAACTTCTAGTTCACAAGCACATTGCAAAACAATTTCTGCCAACCATGGTTGATGCCCTCATCAAGAATGGAGTTGAAGTCAGAGGATGCAAAAAAACAGTTGAACTGGTTCCAAAGGTGAAACCAGCCACTGAAGAGGACTGGGGAACAGAATATTTAGACTTAATCATAGGCATAAAAGTAGTGGAAAATTTAGATGAAGCAATTCTCCACATAAACAAATACGGCACTAAGCACTCTGAGTCAATCTTAACAGCAGACTTCAACAAGGCATTAAAATTTATCCGCGAAATAGACGCAGCAGCCGTCTACTGGAACGCTTCCACACGCTTCACAGACGGCAACCAACTCGGTCTAGGAGCAGAAATTGGAATCAGCACCCAGAAACTGCATGCACGAGGACCAATGAGCATCCAGCAACTAACAACAACAAAATTCTTCATACTAGGCAGAGGACACATCAGAAAATAAGAGAGAAGTTTGCGGGAGATATATCCAATTTTGGAATGAACAGCCATTCCCTTGACTCTTTGAACGGGTTACTCTACTTTCTGACGAATTGTAGACCTTCAATTTCGCAGTGCTTAAATGCTCTTTCGGTAGACCTATAACGTAGATGCTTTGAAGATTAGAGAGGTGAAAAGTTGCCTTTGAAACCTAAGATTATCCAAATAGAGAAAGTACCTGAAACTAGTGACGAAGAAACATGGGCAAAGTTCAATAAAAGATTAAACGATTTAGAGAATCAAGGATACGCAGTATCATTTACAACAGACACCTACATTCTATTGAGCAGGAAGACAGCCGCAATTAGAAGGGAAGAATAACCTCAAAGATTGAACTTAACGATGTGTGCCGCCAAAACTACTCAGCCCTTGTAAATACCGAAGCGCGCGTAAAGTCAAAGAAAGCAGAGGGTATATTTACTAGTTGACAAAATGAAATGTGGGGACTATGAATTGATTCATGGATATGTGTTCATAAACACTGAGAAGGGTAGAACGTTGGATGTTGTTACGAAAGTGGCGAAGATTAAGGGTGCCAAAACGGCTTGTGTAATTGCGGGCACCTTTGATATAGTGGTAACCTTTGAAGTGAAAGACGTTAAGGATGTTGGCGAGATGGTTGCGAGAGGCATAGATAGTGTAGACGGAGTTTCCCTAACGCAGACAGCAATATGCGTCAAATGTTGTTCAAAATAAGCCTCCAAAACCCCTTTTTTCAGGGGTTAAATTTTAACCCCAAAACCCAAACTTAACATAAAATTAGTTTAAAAGATCTATTTCCCATAATTTGCGCGAATGGCGGCTTTCTTTTTTTCTAGCCTATGCGTTTTCTTAGCCCTTAGCGCTTGCCTATGCTGTTCCCTGCCAGCAGCTTTTTCTTTCTTGCTTTTCTTGTTCAACTTTTTTCCTCCATATAAAATATGGACTTAACTAGTATCCCTATAGGTATAATTGCATTTGGTACATCTATAAAACTGTGTTGAAGATTGTTCTAAACTACCAAGATGAACTATCCATGCATACGCCCGATTGTTACCACACTTAGGACAGTCTATCACGAATATTGGTGTGGTTCTAAA
>Ga0315538_1000735_pt1 | contig 20127 bp, 19 predicted proteins | sample SalMarSW160230MG_2_FD_203834 | JGI IMG/M metagenome (GOLD analysis project Ga0315538, IMG submission 203834) | Salt marsh sediment microbial communities from the Plum Island Ecosystem LTER, Massachusetts, United States - Salt Marsh Sediment SW1601-230 ...
ATTTTCGAAACAACAATAATGGATGGAAACCGATTTACCTCCCAGGCGCTCCTGGCACCCAATCCAGAAGCTATGCTTGAAGCTGTGGCTAAGGATCCAGGCGCTCTTGGGTTTTTACCAGGTGCCTGGATCACACCTCAAGTGAAAACCCTTCAGCTAATACCAGATCTCACAGGAATGTTGCGCCAGCCGGTTTTAGCGCTTACCACTGGTGAACCACACGGTTTAGTGCGATCTTTTTTATTATGTCTGCAGGGGCAAACCGGCCAGACGGCCATATCCACCAAATACAAACCCTTGATCCAAGCGACTGTGACCCCCTAATCATTGATATTTTGTCTGACAAGTGGAGATCCTAAGGATGAACCAGATAATCACCCATTCGTGTGAAGCTATGCCAGAATTAAAGGACGCTTCCGTCGCCCTAACAGTCACATCTCCACCCTATTGGAATGCTATCGACTACAACGTGCACGCCACGGATAAATCCCAATACTACCGGTCACGGTCGTACCACCAAGGCTTTTCTGATTATCTGGATTATTGTAATTGGTTAGAAAGGATATTTGCGGAGGTCTGGCGAGTGACTAAGCCGGGAGGATTCTGTTCAATCGTGATTGGTACAGTTCTCCTGGAGGGTAAATTATATCCCGTACCTTTTGACATAGTCGTCCGTCTGACCCGAAAGGATTGGGAGTTTCACCAGGATATTATCTGGCATAAATGCACTGCCGGGGTAAAGCGCGCTGGTATCGCAATTCAAAACCCCTACCCTGGATATTTTTATCCCAATATCATGAATGAATATATCTTGATCTTTCGAAAAACGGGGCCAAAGATCTACAAGAATCGCGATCCCCAGGAAAAAGCTAAGGCATGCTACCCGGTGAATAAATTATTCACGATGGATACCGCCAATAACATCTGGCATATCGCCCCAATCCCTCCTCATTACTTGGATCACCCAGCCCCTTTCCCCGAAGAGATTCCCTACCGGTTGATCAGTTTATATTCCTATCCTGGTGATCTAATCCTCGATCCATTTGTGGGCTCGGGACAAACCACTAAAATCGCAAAATTTCTAGATCGCCAATTCGTAGGTTACGAGGTCATTCCTAAATATGCCAAGTTAGCCCAAATGAGGCTGCGAGAACCGGTTTCGGTGCGTTCCAAGCAATTGATCGCCACGTTCGAAAAAATCGGTCTGGACGATCCTTTAAAGTAAAAGAGATCTAGCGACGTAATCTCCCTTTATTCTTCCTGTAAACGCCCATACAAATACCAATAAGTCTCGCTTGGGAATCCATTGCTTAATTCTTGCTCCCAAACAAACTCTCCAGGAATAAATTTTGCCTGCACAACCTGGTCAAGGGCCTGCAATAAGTCCGATTGAGCCGGGGGAATTTGATTTGTCTCTGAGGCAAGCAAGTGTAACATCACTCGCCGGTGAACCTCATAATGGAAACGCGAGAAATTATCCAAGGGGTCGTGACGGTATTCTTCCAAATAATCCCGCCAAAGGTTCAATCTCGCTCGAAAGCCGTGAGCCGATTTTCTCGCCCAGAGTTCTCGCCAGCGGCTTCGCACGTCGCCGATGCGTTCATCCAGGCGGTTTAATTCGTCTCGCTGTCTGGATTCTAGAGACCAGGCATGTGCCCGCGCCTGAGCCAAGAGAATGCCTCCAAGGGTTAAGCGTGGATATGGCGTATCTCCAGCCGGCGCTGAGATTCCAATCGGCCAGTACAATTCCTTAGAAAACAAATACTCTTCCAATTGAGATGTGCCTTCCCGCAAATAGGCCAGGTCGTATTCTGCCGAAGACATACTATTCCTCCAATGACGTGTGAAATCCCACCAGATCCTTTTCTGAGGTGCCTGCTATAAATATTACCAAGGAATACAATCACCAGGTAGTAGATATTCTTCGCATTATATTCAGGGTAGAAAGGCGTGTCAACCAAACCCAATCCACAGGCGTGTGTCAATTCCGGGGTAAATGACTCAGCCGGTGAGAAATACGCCAGTGTAAAAGGATGATCGCATCCTCACATAAAATAATCAGCCCCCGATGCGCAACTTTTTAACTGCACTGGGGTTGCAACACTCAAATCTGGATGAGTCAAGGAAAATACAAATAGGCGGGGTCGCCCCGCCTATTTCTGTATCGGGACTTTTCAGAACCAAAACGATTTTTTCGAAAACCATGGTGAGGAGGTACAAGAATGGCAGGTATCGATTTCTCCGTAGACCAGCAAGGGATTGGGTTGCTCTCAATCGATCGACCACATGTGAGAAACGCTCTGAACTGGGCAGCTATGGAAGCCTTTGCGGAGGCAGTTGAATTAGCTCATCAGGTGGCAGACTTGCGGGCTCTAATCGTAACAGGCGCAGGGAAAACTTTTGCCTCAGGAGGAGATCTGTCGGAACTAAAAGACTATCCGGAACGTGAACACGGTCTCCGTTTAGCCAGGATTATGGGGGACGCTTTGAAACGATTGGAAAACTTAAAGTGCCCGACTCTGGCTGCCATCAATGGGCCGGCACGCGGTGGGGGCGCAGAAATCGCGGTTGCCTGTGATTTACGGGTCATGGCCGAAGATGCCGACATCGGCTTTGTGCATACCCGCTTAGGAATCGCAACCGCCTGGGGGGGAGGCCAGCGGCTTTTACGGACTGTCGGTTTTTCGCGAGCGCTTGAATTATTAACCACCGGAGGCGTGATCTCTCCCAAAGAAGCGCTTACTATGGGATTGACTAACCTCATCGCGCCGGTTGGCAAAGCGCTAGCTGCAGCCCGGGAACTGGCTTCTCGGATCGCGGTTAACCCAACGGAAGCGGTGCAGGCAACCAAACGCTTCCTTCTCTACGGGTTATGTCATTCAGAGCTTGACGCTCTGGCAGCGGAAAGGGCTGAATTCCCACCTTTGTGGGACACCGAGTTCCGGCGTGAGGCAGTCAGCCGGTTTTTGAAGAGAGCAAGAGGGGGGAAATCAAACGGGCGATTTTCGCCTCAGGTCGTAAATAAGCAGAATCTAAAGGCCTGATCTCCGCTTATAGAAAAACAGAATAAGGTAGGTTGGCAGCTCTTGCATTACCTGCCACCTCAAGTTTGCTTATTCAATTATTTAACCCTGCTGTCAGCTGTGAGAGCGGCGACCGACCAATAACTTAGTGACCTCCGCAGCGATAGAGGGGAAGATTAATAGCGGCAAGACTACTTCCCACTGCTGCCAACCCAATGGAGTCGTATTAAAAATGGGCTGCAAGAAAGGCACATAAACGACTAAAAGTAATAAAGTAAGTGAAGAGATAAAAGCCAGGTTCATGTTGCGGTTGTTGAAGAGGCCTATCTTGAGCAAAGGGTAAATCTCGGACCGAGCTGTATAAGCCCGCAAGAGCTCCGAGAAGGAGATGGTCACAAAAGCCATGGTCTCGGCAAACTCAGGTTGGTCAGGGTGTAATCGCAGACCGATCAGATATGCGCTCAGGGTAACCGCGGTGATAAAAAGGGTTTGTACCGCAATGCCAATCTGCATAAAACGGTTAATGATCGGTTCTGAAGGTTGGCGGGGAGGCTGGCGCATAATATCCGGATCACCCTTTTCCGTTCCGAGCGCCAGGGCTGGGGCACCATCGGTGATCAAGTTCAACCAAAGCAGCTGAATTACTGTGAGAGGCGAGCCTTTTGTGAATAAAATCCCCAAAAATATGGTGGCGATTTCCGCCAGGTTGCACGAAAGCAGGTAATAGACGAATTTGCGAATATTGCTGTAAATGACCCGACCCTGCTCGACAGCTCCAATAATACTGGCATAATTATCATCGGTGAGCACCATATCGGCGCTCTCCTTGGCCACGTCCGTTCCGGTGATGCCCATGGCGATTCCAATATCCGCCATCTTGATCGAGGGGGCATCATTGACTCCATCGCCAGTCATGGCGACTACCTGGTCCCGGGCTCGCAGGGCTTCCACGATACGCATTTTGTGCTCTGGAGAAACCCTGGCAAACACATCGGTATAAGCTACTTGACTCCTGAGGGTCGGATCGTCCATATGGTCGATCTCAGCGCCAGTAAGGACCTGATGGCCCGGTTCCAACAAGCCAATCGCCTCAGCAATCGCACGGGCAGTATTGGGATAATCACCTGTGATCATAATCGTGCGAATACCTGCCTGGCGACCTTTCTCTAAAGCTGGAGGCACCTCCGGTCTGGGTGGGTCAATCATCCCGATCAAACCAACAAAAACCAGGTCTTGTTCCCACTCATGTGCCTGGAGCTCCGTTGGCAAATCCTGGATAACCCGATAAGCGACTGCCAGGACTCGCAAGGCATCCTGTGACATGGCATCATTGGCTGCCAAAATGCGCATGCGTTGGTTTTCATCGAGCGGCAAGGAGTAATCATCCATACGTTGGTAACGCGTACATAAGTTCAGGACAAGATCTGGCGCGCCTTTTACTGTAATCACGTGCCACTCACGGTTCTCATTATCGTAGAAGGGGGAGATGTCTTCAGGCTGGGGGTCTTTTAGAGCGTGAGCGGTGAGCATACGTTTCCGAGTTGAATCGAAGGGGATTTCCCGAACCCGCGGGTAGGCTTTATTCAAATCAGCAGCGCGGGCGCCAGCCTTGGCCGCGGCGACTATCAAGGCTCCTTCGGTCGGATCTCCAACTATGCGAAAAGTTTGGCTCATATCGCTAGTCCCAGATATTTCCAAGTCAGCGTCGTTGTTAATCGCAGCCACCCAAAGAGCGGTCAGAGCAGCGGGAGCATCCACGATTTTTAGCCGTTGACCGTCTAGATAGAACTCACCATAGGGAGTATAACCCGTACCGCTTATCGAAATGGTCTTCCCATCTACCCACAGTCGGGTAACGGTCATTTCGTTTTGCGTCAGAGTCCCAGTTTTATCAGAGCAGATGGTGGTGGCCGAGCCCAAGGTCTCGACCGATGAGAGCCGCCGGATAAGGGCATGGCGCTTTATCATTTCCCGCATGCCCAACGCCAGGCTGATGGTAACAACCGCGGGCAAGCCTTCTGGTACTGCAGCAATTGCCAAACTTACCGCAATCAGGAACATGTTCAGAGGGTTAAAACCCCGCAACCAGCCAATCACAAAAACCAGACCACAGACTCCCAAGGCAGCCCAGCCAAGCGTGCGTCCCAACTGGTCCAATCGCCGTTGAAGAGGCGTTGGGTCTTGTTGGACCGATTGCAGCATTTCGGCAATCAAACCGATTTGGGTGTGCATGCCAGTGGCAACCACCACACCCCGACCGCGCCCATAATTGACCAAGGTGCCCATGAAGGCCGTATTCTTCCGGTCTCCCAGGGGAATGTCTTCCTGCAGGTTTACCGAAGCGTCTTTCTGAACCGGAACCGATTCTCCGGTCAAAGCAGCTTCTTCGACACGCAAATTGGCCGCTTCGAGCAGGCGCACATCGGCGGGGACGTAGTTGCCCGCCTCCAAGAGCACAATATCGCCAGGCACAAGTTGGTGAGCTGGAATCACCTGGCGAGACCCACCGCGGATGACATCGGCTTCAGGGGCAGCCAACCGACGCAGTGCTGCCAGCGCTTGCTCGGCGCGGCGCTCCTGGATCACACCGAGGGCAGCGTTCAGTATTACAATCGCCAAAATTGCACTGGCTTCAATAAATTCACCCAAAATCGCAGAAATCAGGGCAGCAACGATCAGTAAGATAACAACGAAGTTATTAAACTGCTCCGACAACATTTGCCAAAAAGAGATAGGAGGCGATTCAACCAGCTGGTTGGGGCCATATTTCCCTAAACGACGGGAGGCTTCCTCAGGTGTTAAACCCACTTTATCCGGGGTAGCCAGCTGCTGCAAGACATCTTGGGTTTCTAAGGCATGCCATGAATGACCGTCTTTCGACGGGACGACATGTGGGGAAAATTTTTCAACGGTCATAGAATCTCATTGATGTAAGATTGCCAATCCCACCCATTGGTAGAAACGGCACTGAAGTCAGGATATCTGTCAAAGGTAAAGCCACAATCATCCGGTTCGATGGGTACTTCCCGATTCAAGTATTGCGGGGTATCCAAAATGACCAAAAAGTATTATATCAGTTGGTGTAAGTGACCATTCCTGCCAAATACTATTCAAATCAGTTACGCCGCAAGAAGTTCCCCGGATGTTTACAAATCCTTGACCTGCATAAATCCTGATTAGGGAAATTCGTTTGGGAAGAATACCGGAAAACACCTCTAAAATAGAAATGGATAAATCTAACTGCTAGCCAAACGGCTGCATGCTATAATGCTGCCTGAAAGGGACAGGGCGTTTGCGAGCATCGTTCGGGTGTAAGTTCTTCTGAAAACAAGGGTTTAGCCAGTTTTCGAACTCATCTTGTTACCATTCGGTCTTAAAGCAGCAGGCGGCAATAGAATTGCCGTGTATTTTTTATCGAAAGGAGAGGAGGTTTAATGGAATTTGATCACATTGAAGTACCCGAGGGTGGAGAGAAAATTACTATACGCAATGGGAAACTACAGGTGCCTGACTTTGTTATCATCCCCTTCATGGAAGGCGATGGCACCGGACCAGACATCTGGCGAGCTGCAAGCCGGGTCTTCGACGCCGCAGTACAAAAAGCTTATCGAGGAAAACGGGGGATACTTTGGATGGAAGTCTTCGCCGGTGAGAAAGCCTATCACAAAATGGGATCCTGGCTGCCGGATGAAACCATCCGAGCTTTTGACGAATTCTTGATCGGTATCAAAGGACCGCTGACTACGCCAGTTGGAGGGGGTATTCGTTCTCTAAATGTGGCTTTACGAAAGACTTTGGATCTGTATGTTTGCTTACGCCCGGTCCGTTATTTCTCAGGGGTGCCATCTCCCGTGAAACACCCAGAATATGTAGACATGATCGTCTTTCGAGAGAACACAGAAGATATCTACGCTGGAATTGAATTCGAGTACGGCACCCCAGAGAACAAACAATTTAAAGATTTCCTAAAACAGCACTTCCCTCAGGAATACAGCAAAATACGTTTCCCGGACACGACCGGTTTTGGGATCAAGCCAATATCCAGAGATGGCACTGCACGCTTGGTGCGTGCCTCAATCCAATATGCATTGGACAACAATCGGCGCAGCGTAGCTCTGGTCCACAAAGGCAATATCATGAAGTACACTGAAGGCTCCTTCCGCAAGTGGGGGTATGAAGTAGCGGAAGGCGAGTTCGGTGATCGAGTTTACACCTGGGCTCAATGGAACCGTACAGAGCAGGAGAAGGGCGAGGATGCCGCCAATGATGAACAAGATCAAGCCGTAAAGTCTAGGAAACTACTGATCAAAGATGTAATCGCCGACATCGTGTTCCAGCAAACCATCACCCGAGCACGTGAATTCGATGTTTTAGCAACCATGAATTTAAATGGGGATTATCTTTCTGACGCATTGGCGGCTCAAGTTGGTGGTATCGGGATTGCGCCTGGGGGAAATATCAACTACGTTAAGGGACATGCGATTTTCGAAGCAACTCATGGAACCGCGCCCAAATACGCCGACCAGGACAAGGTAAATCCTGGCTCAGTGATCCTCTCCGGTGAGATGATGTTCACGTATATGGGTTGGCCAGAAGCTGCCGCCCTGATTATCAAAGGAATCGAGGGCGCCATTGCTGCCAAGACCGTCACTTATGATTTTCACCGGCTGATGGAGGAGGCCACCTTGCTCAAGACCTCCGAATTTGGGAACGCGATTATCAAGCATATGGATGATTAGGCACACTCCCATTAACCTATAAGGGCTGGGTTGTATAGTAAAATAACGACATTTCGGGGTAACCACTTTGACCATCAAGAATGGAGGAGGCATGTTGGTTATCACAGCTGACATGCTCCCAGGAATCCATAATACCGCTGTTTATCAGACAGGCAGATCGAGCCAAGCTAATAATAATATTACACCTGCACTCACTTTGTTCAATTTACCGATAAAAAGGAGATTCGGATGAACGCATTTAGATTAAATGTGTCCAGTCTCGCCCGTTATCGAGGTCGTGTGGGACAACTCAGTTTTATCCTGCATCGCCTGGCGGGTTTAGGCACACTGCTTTTTCTTAGCCTGCATATTTTGGATACTGCTACGGTTTATTTTTTTCCTTCCCTTTATTCACACGCCATTGACCTTTATCGCAGCACGCCCTTTATGATCGGGGAAATCATCCTGGTCTTTTGTGTGATCTATCATGGGGTCAATGGAGCCAGGATCGCGCTTTTCGATCTTTTCTTTCCCCAAAAGTGGAATATCAACACCCAACGTCAATCGGCAACATTGGTGCTTACTATCGCGATTGTGCTCTGGCTTCCAGCGGCTTTATGGATGGGCCGGAATCTCTTGGTTTACAATTTTGGCCTGTAACAGGAAGAGGAAAGAATAATGACAACTGAAACTGGACAAGTGAGCGTAAACCAAGATTACGAGTCAATTGCCTGGAAGTGGATGCGCTACAGTGGTTTGTTACTCATCCCTCTCGCCTGGATTCACGTATTGATCCAAGATGTCTTGGTTGGTGTCCATCAAATTGATCTGAATTACGTCGCTACGCGCTGGGCATTCCTGGGTTGGCGGGTATACGATTTCGCGCTGCTATCCTTTGCCTTTGCCCATGGGGTGAACGGCTTCCGCCAAGTCCTTGATGACTACCTCCGAGGTGAGAATAACCGGCGCGCCGTTTCCTGGATTCTATTTATATTTTGGTTGGTAATTTCCCTGATTGGCGCGATCGCCATCATCGGAGGCGTACGGTAAATCTTAAGGGGAACCTATGGTGTAGGGGTTGTTGTTAGATCTGGATTGGGGTTGGGATTTACAGCCGTTGGCGAGAGGGCAGCTGCTTCTTCGGCCATTTCAGGTGCTCCCGCGGCGATCCAACGCTCAAAAATATCGATTAATTCCGGCTTGAGCGCTTTGGTGGGGGGCATTGGACCCCCGGCGTCTATCTCCTGACGATATAGCATCAAGATCATATTCGAATTTAAATCGCCCGGGATCACGTTTGGCGCGTAGTCTCCCGTGGTCATAATTTCTTCATAATCACGCATCAAATAATTATTGTTCTTCTTTCCAGGCCGGTGACAGGAAATACAATATCTTTTGATAATCGGTTCAATGTGCACAACGTAGGAGGGGACCTCATCAGGGCCAAGCGTGGGCACAGAGCTGGCTTGAGCGACTTCTTGAGGAATTTCAGCGCGGTCATCCCAGGTATAGCGCATGAAAGTAACAATCGCATTCATATCTGCCCTGGAGAGCTCGCCTCCGTAAGCCAATCCAAATGGGGTCATTCCCAAATCCGGCTGACCATAATTAATAATGTTGAAGAAGGTGTCATCTGTGCGAGTATACATCTCATCCATACTGTTAATAGGCTTGACAACCACGCCCTCCAAGCCCTCCACGCCTTTAATCTCTCCCCCTTCGCCATCGGCGCCGTGACATTCAACACATTGGATAGAATATAAGTCCTGCCCAGCGATAATTTGATCAGTAAGGATGGCAAACAGGGCAAATTCCTCTTGAGGGGGTGTTGTAACCGCCGCAATGATTGTAAGTGCCACCATCCCAATTAGCACCCCGCCCATTATGGATACTGCCAGCTTTCGCTTCTTCCAATGACGGATGGGACTGCGATCATAGAAGGGCAGTAGAAGTAGCGCAAATACTGCAATTACCGGAAGTACCGCGGTACCGACCCACTCTAGCTTGCCGGGGAAATATTTTAAAAGTTGGAACAAGAACAAAAAGTACCATTCTGGTCTGGGGATATAGGCCGAATCGCTCGGATCTGCGGGAGGCTCACTGGGCACGCCGATATATATAGCCAGTCCAACCAAAAGCACGAAAAGCCCAAAGGAAATCAAAAGATCCTTGTAGATAATATCAGGATAAAACTTGATCCCTTGGGATTTCTCACGCTGGTACTTTGCTAGATATTCTTCCTTTTCTTGTTCGTTCACAACGACACCCTTTGGATTCTATTCCTCCTTCGGAACCCCAGAAATACCGATCCGAATGACCATGTAAAGGTGGATAGCAATCAACGAGACAATCAGCGCCGGCAGAAACCAGATGTGAACGGCAAAGAAGCGGGCAAGCGTAACCCCACTCAAGTCAGCACCACCACGCACCACCCGCAAGATAAAATCACCGATTAGCGGCACCGTTCCAGCAATTTCGGAACCCACGGTGGTCGCCCAATAAGCTCGCTGGTTCCAGGGCAACAGGTAACCCGTGAATCCCATACCTAGGGTTGCCAAAAACAGAAATACACCGGTAATCCAGGTAAGTTCCCGGGGATATTTATAGGCAGCCATGAAAAAGGTACGCAGCAGATGAGCGAACACAAATACCACCATAAGGCTGGCTCCCCAATGATGAATACCGCGAATCAACCATCCGAATGCGACCCCGTTCATGATGTATTGAATGCTCTCATAGGCATGGTCTGGGGAAGGCACATAATAAACGGTCAGGAAAATTCCTGTGAGGACCTGGATCACAAAAAGAAAAAAGGTGGCACTACCTAACGTGTACCACCAATTGACCTTGGGTATTTTACGATCTAATATCGTATTATATAGAGTCGTCAGACCGAGTCGTTCGTCAACCCACGAGAGAACTTTATCCGCCATGATTACTCTTCTACGAAATGGATAAATAAGTTGCCGTCCTCCAATTTAGTTTCGAACTCCCTCAGGGGAGCAGGAGGAGGCCCACTACGTACCTGGCCATGTAAGTCAAAATGAGCGTCATGGCAAGGACAGACAAATTCCTGTAAGTCATCCTTCCAGCTGACCCGGCAGCTGAGATGTGTACACAGATTTGAGATCACTTCACACTGATCCTCGCTTGAACGTACAACATAAACTCCCACGCTTTTGACGGATTTTTCCCAGCCATTTACAGTTGTCAGGGTAAAGGTAAACAAAGTTGGCGTTCCAAGTTGGTAGCTCTCTAAAGTTCCTAAAGGTATCCAGCTTTCCGTACTTTTCGATTTAGTGGCGGGAGATATCAAAAATCCTAGAGCGGGTATGCCGATAACCGCTCCTATGATCGATCCGAGAAAAGTCAATATGATTTTTACGAAATCACGGCGATCCAGGTTGTTAGAAGTAGCCATGGCTTCTTCCTCTCAGATTCAATACCCGTAGTTATCAAAAAACTCTACTACCGAAAATTGACAGCAGAACCTTGATAGGATAATCTCCGTTTAAGAAAACCACCAATAATATTGTAGATTAAATGAAGATTTGATTAATAGGACATCTGAAATCAATTATTTGTGATGAACGTCACTTTTCCTTTATAAAAGCAAGGTGCAATAATAGATGTGGACGATTTTCGTCACTGGCTGGCATTAAATTGAGGAGGCAGCTATGAGTCTCAGTGGTAAAGTCAGTTTCTTTAAAGGATTGAAGTACCAGGGGGGCATTCCGATGATCACCTGGATGCTGCACCGCATCACTGGTGTCGGAATACTAGTATTTGTCAGCATTCACGTGATTTCGTCATTCTTCATGCAACAACTGGGCAGCGATCTGGCCACCAACCTAAACATCCTTTACGAATCGTGGATCTTCCAAATCGTCATCATTTTCTTCGTCATCTTCCACGCATTGAATGGGCTTCGCATCGCGGCTTTGGATCTTTGGCCACGGCTGCAGAATTACCAGCGTGAAGTCCTTTGGCTTGAGTGGTTAGTCTTTGCGCCTGTATACGGTCTGACGATTTTCATCCTCATTCAAAGCGGGTTAGCTGGTAGCTAGGCATCCAATCGGAGGGATTAAAATGCGCGCTCGAGCAGTAAAACCAAGCGTCTCTTTTGAATATTTCATGTGGATATTTACACGTTTATCCGGCGTTGCTCTAGTCGCAATGGCCGTTATGGGAATGTCTAGCGCTTTCCTGCTAGGTGCCCGAACGCAAGTAGACCTGCCAACATTGATGCGCTGGACGTTTTTCCCCAATCCGAATCATGTGGTCAATAGCAATATACCCGATGTTGCGGTTGGCTGGGCAAACGGATTTTGGCAGATCATTCAAATTCTGATCGTTTTCTTCGGTGCCACCCATGGTTTCAATGGTCTGCGCGCAGTTATAGAGGATTTCACGGGACTTTCTGCCTATAAGCCGTTATTAAGAGGTATCATCATCTTGCTGTGGTTGTTCGTCCTCATTGCAGCAGTGTACGTCATTCTGGCATCATAGCAGTAAGCCAGCAGACCTCCTGCTAGAGGGATTATAATTGGGTAAGAGCATATCTTGCCCTTTTTTTTTAACGGATCCAGTAAAAATCTCGCGATTTCTATTAATATCAAAGGAGGTTTAAGGAGTTGATTCATGAAAACGCATCAATTTGATGTTGTTGTTGTCGGAGCTGGAGGCGCGGGATTAATGGCAGCTCTTTATGCCTCCAGAAAAGCCAATACGGCGGTACTCAGCAAGCTCTACCCAACCCGTTCTCACACTGGTGCTGCGCAAGGGGGGGTTGGGGCAGCCCTGGGTAGTGAAGAAGAAGACCATCCGGATTGGCACACTTATGACACCGTGAAGGGCAGCGATTATTTAGGCGATCAAGATGCTATCGAATTTATGTGCAGCGAAGCTGTTCAGGCAGTTTATGAAATGGAGCATATGGGACTACCCTTCTCGCGGACACCGGACGGTCGCATCGCCCAACGCCCTTTTGGCGGTCATACTAACAATGATACCGGCAAACCTGTACGACGGGCTTGTTATGCTGCTGACCGTACTGGTCATATGATCTTACAAACACTTTACCAACAGTGTATCAAGAACAAAGTAAATTTCTTCGATGAATACCAAGTTCTTGACCTGATCACGATAAATGGTTCTGCTGCCGGGGCGGTTGCCATCGAACTGGCTACTGGTGAGATACATGTATTTCACTCAAAAGCGGTAATTTTCGCTACAGGAGGACATGGACGCGTCTGGGAAATCACATCAAACGCCTATGCATATTCTGGCGACGGGGTCGCTATTACCTTGCGTCGTGATATTCCAGCTCAGGATATGGAGTTCTTTCAGTTTCACCCCACCGGAATTTATAAGCTAGGCATCTTAATCACTGAAGGGGTACGTGGCGAGGGGGGAGTGCTTCTAAACGATAAAGGTGAGCGATTCATGGATAGGTACGCTCCTCATGTCAAAGACCTGGCTTCAAGAGATGTTGTAAGCCGTGCCATGTATATTGAAATGCAGGAAGGCCGGGGGATTAACGGCAAACGCTACTTATATTTAGATGTCCGTCCCGAATCCGTCAACAAATACGCCATCCAGGATGGCCGTAAGCAACTAGACGGCTCCCAATACGTCGTCACGGCAGATGAAATCCATAGAAAACTCCCTGATATCATGGACTTTTGCCGCACTTACCTGGGAGTAGATCCCATCACCCAACCTATGCCAGTCCAACCCACTGCCCATTACGCAATGGGAGGCATCCCCAGCAATAAGTATGGGCAGGTGGTGATCGACGAGAAAAACACGGTCATGCCCGGTCTATATGCGGCTGGCGAGGTGGCCTGTGTATCGGTGCATGGAGCCAATCGATTGGGGACAAACTCTTTATTGGATTTGCTGGTGTTTGGGAAACACTCCGGCCTTAACGCGGCTGAGTTCTCAAAAGGTGCTTCTTTCCAGCCGCTGCCAAAAGACGCCGCCGATTTCGCCCGTGAGCAATTAGACCATTTATTAAATCGCAAGGGTAGTGAAAAAGCCACCGATATTGCCAACGAGATGAAGGCTGAAATGAACGACCATGTCAGCGTCTTCCGAACCGAGGAGGGCATGCAAAAAGCCCTGGATAAAATCCAAGAGCTCAAGGAGCGATTCAAACACGTCCATTTCGATGACCGCGGCAAAATCTTCAACACGGACTTGTTGAATACCTGGGAGCTGAGCAACCTGCTCGACCTGGCGGAAGTCACAACTGCATCAGCCCTGGCTCGTAAAGAGAGTCGTGGTGCTCATGCCCATGAAGATTACCCAAAACGTGACGATCAAAATTGGATGAAACATACACTCGCTTGGCTAAAAGACGATGAGGTAGAGCTGCGGTACAAGCCAGTAGTGTTAACCAAATTCGAGCCAAAGGAAAGAGTTTATTAACCATAGGACTTACGCAGTTGGTGGGAGGATGGGGGCGTTTGGGCGGGCGTTGCCCAAACACCCCCGATTTTCCCCTGAACTGTGTAACTACTAAACCATAAAAGAGGTGAGTGAATATGCGAGTGACGTTAAGAGTATTCCGGTTTAACCCTGAAAAAGATAAAAAGCCTCATTATGAAAAATATCAGCTGGAAGCTGAACCTACGGACCGGGTATTAGATTTAATGGAATATATTAAGGGATATATAGACGGCACCTTGTCTTTCCGACGATCCTGCGCGCATGGCGTCTGCGGCTCTGACGCTATGCGCATTAACGGTGTAAATCGCTTGGCATGTAAGGTGCTGGTCCATGACCTGAAAACCACTAAGATCACCATCGAGCCATTGCTTGGTTTAAGGGTAATCAAAGATATGATCGTGGATATGGAACCCTTCTTTGAACATTATCGTTCTGTGATGCCATATTTCGTCAATAATGACTCACCCCCGATCCGAGAGCGTTTGCAAAGCCCGGAAGAACGAGAACGGATCGATGACACCACCAAATGCATCCTTTGCGCGGCTTGTACTACTTCCTGCCCTTCTTATTGGGCGAATGATCGATATGTGGGACCTGCCGCGATTGTCAACGCGCACCGCTTTATATTTGACAGCCGTGACCAGGCTGCTGCTGAAAGGTTAAGAATCCTCAACGACCAATTTGGCGTCTATCGCTGCCACACAATTTTTAACTGCACTGAGGCATGTCCTCGTGATATCCAGGTGACAAAAGCGATTGGCGAGGTCAAGTTAGCGATTGCCACCGGCAGTCTGGAATAGTTCAGGGGGAAAAAGAGGCCTGGGCAATCAGAGCCTCCACCTGTTTGGTAATACATAGGTTTAACCAGAGCTTGTTGTGCAGCCTTGCAGATGCTATAATTTTCTTCGAACGCCCCAATAGCTCAATGGATAGAGCGAGGCTCTCCTAAGGCCGAGATCCGGGTTCGAGTCCCGGTTGGGGCTTGCTGCGACATGGATTTGGATATGCCCCAAGCACAACATTCTGCCCAACCTTAATAATCGCTAACCGCTTTTGGATAAAAAGACCCTTGCATTCCTTGATAAATTAAGGTATTATTACTTGGTCGAACGTCTGGGTGCCCCCCTCACCCAGGCGTTTGACTATTTAGAGGCTATCCCGCTGACCAAGACACCACCGACCTGTGAGATTTTTTACTTTTACCCACCAATATCCCACAATATTTTGACAAACATGTAAGTTTTACTTGCATTTCGCAGAAATTTATTGTATGATATGGATAGACAAGCGTCAGGGTGCCCCCCTCACCCTGGCGTTTGTCCTTATAAGCCCTGCTACGCACTTGTCAAAAGCTGCGAGCCGACCGAGAAACGGTTGTTAGTGTCTAGTATGATAAGGATAATCGATAAAAAAGGACACGGCAGACCGATTATCGTGTCTTGGTCGTCTCAGTCAATGGTATAAATTCACCATGTGCGCATGAAGGATGTCACGAAGGTCAATGCACTGGAGCCAATGTAAACGGGACCGGCTCAGCCACAGCCAAAGGCTGGGGGCTGTGGAGTTTACTCATAGACTCGAGGCTGAAGTAGCGGCTAGTAATTTGCCATTCATCCGCCTGTTCCTGCAGAACTGAACCCACCAGACGGATCACCGAGGTTTCATGGCCATCAGCCCAATTTTCCTACCACCTTCTCGACTTCATCCAAAATCTCGCCCGATTTCACCAGTTCTTTCATGCGATTATGGTCGTTATACAATGGCCGGTCTACTTCAAGATGCGCCACATATTTGCGGATCACCTCACGCGCTTTCTGCGTTCCCCTACCCGGTGTGAACTCGCGAAAGTCGAGTGCCTGCGCAGCAGCCATGAACTCGATTCCCAAAACGCCGTAGGCGTTATCTAATATTTGTCCGTTCTTCAAGGCGGTATTCATACCCATCGAGACAAAGTCTTCCTGATCCGCTGCAGCGGGGATGGATTGAATGCTGGCTGGCGCAGATAAAATCCGTTGCTCAACAATCAAGTGATCAGCAGTATATTGTGAAAGCATCATCCCGGAATAGAAGCCAGGTTCGTGTGCCAGAAAATCCGGAAGTCCTTGAGAAAGAGCTGGGTTCGTGAGTCTGTTCAGGCGGCGCTCCGATAAAACGGAGACTATCGTGATGGCCGCGCCCACCATGTCCATTGGCAAAGCCACTGGTGTGCCCTGGAAGTTCGCGCCGGTCAAGGTCAACTTCATTTCTGGCACGAAGATTGGGTTATCACCTACGCCATTCAGTTCGATTTCCACTTGCGAGCGCGCGTAAGCAATCGCGTCTCGCGCTGCGCCGATCACCTGCGGCGTAGAACGCATTGAGTAAGCGTCCTGCACTTTAGTCTTCATCTTTCCAGTCGTCAGGTCCGAGCCTTCAAAGACCTTCATGATGTTTTGCGCTGAGATAACCGCGCCCTTGAAGCCGCGCAGTTCGTGCAGTTTGGTGTTGTAGGGCTTCATGTTGCCGAGCAAAGCCTCGATGGACATCGCCGCCGCGATCTCGGCCTGCTTGAGCCAGCGCTCTATATCGTAGATGTGAAGCGCGGACATAGCAGTCAGGACGTTCGAGCCGTTGATGGCGGCCAAGCCGTCGCGCGCTTGCAAGCCGGGGATCTTGATTCCGGCCTGCTGCATCGCTTCTCGACCCGCCAGCCGTTCACCGTTATAGAAAGCTTCGCCTTCGCCCATGAGCAGCAGCGCGGCCTGCGCCATCGGAGCCAGGTCTCCGCTCGCGCCCACCGATCCTTTCTGACTCACAACTGGCGTCACGCCTTTATTCAACATCTCGACGAAAGTCTGTGTGATCTCCGACCGGCAACCCGAGTTGCCGTGTGCATGGACGTTAATACGTCCGGCCAGTGCGGCACGGACGTATTCAACCGGCAGAGGGTCGCCAATCCCAGCGGCATGGTTGTAGATCAGAAACCTTTGGAATTCATTGACCTGCTCATCGTTGAGCATTACCTCCGAAAATTCGCCGATACCCGTATTTGTGCCATACATGATTTCTTTGTTGGCAAGTTTCTCCTCCAACATAGCGCGGCAGACTTTGATGCGCTCCAAGGCTGCGGGAGCTAACTCAACTTTTTCGTTATCTCGTGCAGTCGCAACAAGTTTTGCAATTGTGAGGGACGAGCCGTCGAGCATGATTGTCATTGGGACATTCTCCAGAAAGCGGATTCGCGATTATTATACTTCAGACCTCTTCAAAGGTAAAAAAAATGACAAATGAGGCAGGTTTTTGAGGCGCAGCGTGGGCACGCGCTGCTGGAGGCGCCGCCGGTCGGTCAGGCCGTAAACCGTCACGCCTGGGGTCTCCTCCAACACATCCAGCAGGGCGCGGCTGAGCTCATATTCGTAAGCGCGGATGGCGACCATGGCCTGATTGAGGCGCAGGCGGCGTCCTTCGTATCCTGAAGAATAATTCTCAGAGTGACTCTCCCCATAGGTGGCCCCTACCCATTCCAGATACTCGATGGTACCTAGCAGCCCGGCAATGCCCTCCTGGTTCTGCGTGCCGGTCTCGAACTTGCCAGGCGGGTCGTCCGGCGCAGGACGCACTTTATAGGCAGTCAGCTGATCGAGCAGGTGGTACTTTCCGTACAGCATCCCCAAGTGCGGACCGAAAAATTTGTTCTTTGAGACTCAATGAGCAAAATGCAGCTATATTTTGGCTGCCAGATTAGACATCAGCTTGTCGCTTGAGTGGGCTCACTTAACGTAGATCTCCCCCATATTCCCTACGTAAGCCTTCATATTCATCCACGAGCGTTGAATCATCCAATGCCTGTTCAAACTGCTGTAGCCAATTGACAATATAGTCGTCGTCCAGCGACTCGCCTTGACGTCGAACTACGCCTTTGGCGTCTTCGTGGTCTTGCGATCGGGTTGAAATCAATTTGTATATGATCAAATCTTAGGGACTGCATAGATTGATGGCAACCCCAGGTTGCACCTCAACATTACGCCCCCGCTGGATAGCCATTACATCGTAGGGCGTGTCCGCAAGGAGCAAGTCTAAGCGGGTTCCCAGCGAATCCTGGATAAATAACAGGGCTTGTTTTTGCAACGTTTCGCGCGGGTTCGACACAAGCGACCGGTAGTCATTTGAGAGAATCTCAAGTATGCGATCAGCATCTTCCCTGCTCAGTAGGATTTTCAGGTCAACATCTCTGGTCACCCGGGGTTCACCCCAGGCGGCTACCGCCATACCTCCTATGACGATAGAGGGTATGGCTGCTTCAAGCAGAAGTTTTTGAAGCGAAAGGACTGACAGATATAAGTTTTCCATGCGGGGCGGGTCAGTTAACCAGCAGCTGGAGCCGGGCTTGAAGCCCTGCCAGTGCAGTCCAGCGATCCTGTTCAAATAATGGCGAGGTTTGTTGCAACTGCCATTCAAACGCTGACTGCAAGCACAGCCACTGATGAATGCTCTCCTGGATAGAAGTAGCGCGCAATTGGAGGGTCTCCTCAATCTGAAGTGCATCCCCCTTTTTCCGTAATTCACTCAAATTACGCACACATGACCTCCCGCAATAAGCAACAACACTGAAATCTAATTCGCCATGCGAACGAAATTCAATCTAATCATAAGTCATTATACCATCCGGCATTTGATCACAAGTTTGGCCGAGGCGAAAATTGGAGGTATGCCTCCCAAAGCCAGGCCGAATATCGAAGATGACCCTTAGTCATCTAGCGGGCTGCGTACTGCCTTAGGACCGCGATTGAGCACATGGGTGTAGATCATGGTGGTTTTGACATCTTTGTGCCCGAGCAGTTCCTGCACGGTACGGATGTCGTAGCCGTTTTGTAATAGATAGGTGGCGAAGGAGTGCCTGAAGGTATGCGGGCTTACATTCTTAGCTATTGAAGTTTGGCGGGCAGCGTCTTTTACTGCTCGCTGCAAAACGCTTTCATCCAAATGATGGCGTCGAATTCCCCCAGTGAGTGGATCTAAAGAACGCTGAGTGGCTGGGAATACATACTGCCAGCCCCATTCTCGACCGGCATTTGGATATTTCACATTCAAGGCATAGGGCAGAGCCACTTCACCATAACCTTCTCGTAACTCTCTCTCGTGTAAGGTTTTCACATCTTGTAAGTGTGTCTGTAATTCAGTAACAATGGAATCCGGGAGAACCGTAATGCGGTCTTTTTCGCCTTTTCCATCCCGGACAATGATCAGGCGATTGCTGAAATCAATATCTTTTACCCGCAGGCGCAGGCATTCCATTAACCGCAAACCGCTACCATACAACAGGCGAGCCATCAGGCGGGTTTTTCCTGTCATTCGATTGATCACTTCCAAAGCCTCATCGTGTGAAAGTACTGTGGGTAATTGCTTTGGGCGTCTAATATAAACCACATTTGGAAGTGGCGGTATTTCTTGCTGCAATACATTTTTGTAAAGAAAGCGTATGGCACTCAAAGCTTGATTCTGGGTTGATGCAGAAACGTGGCGTTCTTGCGCCAAATAAGCCAGGAACACTTCAATCTCTAATCCCCCCATTTCTTTCGGATGTCGCTTATGGTGAAATAGGATAAAGCGCTTGATCCAATCGACATAGCTTTGCTCGGTACGATAAGAGTAATGCCTGATTCTGAGGGTATCACGAACCTGATCGAGTAATTTTTTAGGTTGTTCTGGCATCATGCCTTTTCTAATTGACGAATCAGACTGAAGTCGTACAATTGACATGGCAAGGTGTCATTCTGAAGGAGCAAAGCGACCGAAGAATCCCTGAATTGCTCGATTAAAACGGTCGTAACATGGACTCTTCGCTTCCTTAGGCGGCTTAGAGTGACATTAATATAGCAAATTGTCCGACTTTGTTTTGGTTGCTCCATAAGTTTATGCTACACTTTATGAAATACTCATCATATTTTAACCTA
>Ga0315538_1000746_pt1 | contig 19920 bp, 10 predicted proteins | sample SalMarSW160230MG_2_FD_203834 | JGI IMG/M metagenome (GOLD analysis project Ga0315538, IMG submission 203834) | Salt marsh sediment microbial communities from the Plum Island Ecosystem LTER, Massachusetts, United States - Salt Marsh Sediment SW1601-230 ...
ACGGTTTTATTATTGTGTATTTAAGAATTCTTTATTACAATTCTAAAAACATAAATTGAAATCGAGAGAAGGAGATTTATTATGAGAAAGGTGAAAAATTATTTCTTCAATTTTGTTATCGGGTTAGTGGTCATAATGACTATAGGTCTTATTTGGCATCAACCTGTTCATGCCCAGGAAACAGGAAAAATTTCAGGTAAAGTGATTGATGCAGAAACAGGTGCCCCGCTTCCCGGTACTAATGTATTTTTGGAAGGGACTGACTTCGGTTCTGCAACCGATCTAAATGGGTTTTATGAAATTAAAAAAGTTCCTGCAGGTGATTATACTTTATCCGCTGCTTTTATCGGATATGAGGAAATGACTCGGGAAATTACGATAACTGCAGGAGAGGAGCTAAAGGTTAATTTTTCCATGAAACCAACGATTCTCCTTGGCGAGGAAATAGTGGTTGTCGGATACGCTACACAGCAATTGAGGGATGTTACAGGCTCCATATCCATGGTGAGGTCGGAAGAACTGAATACGGTTGCCGCTACATCGGTTAATCAAATGCTAAAAGGCAAAGCGCCGGGTTTAATTATGACTCAAAGAACGGCTCAGCCTGGAGGTGGTGTGAGTGTTAACATTCGTGGCGCCATCTCTCCAGAAGGAAACAACGACCCACTTTATGTCATTGACGGGGTGCCGATTACGAACTTCGACTCGTCCGTTCCGGGTCTCAATGATGATCAGCTGGGATATTATGGAGGTATTGACCAAGACCCTTTGAGTTATCTAAACCCTTCCGATATCGAATCGGTTACCATACTGAAGGATGCGAGCTCAACCGCCATATATGGCTCAGCCGCAGCAAATGGGGTGGTTTTTATAAACACTAAGGCTGGCAGAGCAGGCGATATTCAAGTGCACTACCGCGGTAACTTTACGGTACAGACACCAGATAACTACTTTCCTATGTTAAATGCCCAGCAATTTATGCAGGAGCAGACTCGATTGTCTCATGACCGCTACCTGTGGGAGAACAATATAGCGCCTTATGGGACTACGGATCCGGCAAGTGTTGCGGCATTTACCCCACTTTTTTCAGACAGTGAAATCAGTTCCGCGGGCGTTGGAACCGACTGGTTCGATCAAATCATGAGAACTGGCCATGTCAAAGAGCATACCGTCTCCATAAGCGGCGGCACCAAAAGCACTCGGATCTATACTTCGCTAAATTACCAGGAAAACCAGGCAGTTCTTAAAAGTTCCACGTTTAAGAGATATGCTGCTAGAGTAAACTTAGATCAGGATTTTGGTGATAGGGTGCATCTGAGTCTTAAGTCGACGGTTAGTCGCCTAGCTGGAGATAACGCATCATCGGGTGATAATGCCGGTGGGGCGGAGAAATATAACATGATCCAGGCCGCTTATAACTATGCGCCCACCGTAGGGGTAACCGACGCGAACGGAGAGTTCGAATATTCCTACTACCGAATTACGATGAATCCGGCTGCCTTCCTGACCATTACGGATGACGGCAAGACTGATCATATTTTTGCCGCTCCCAATCTGCGCATCAAGTTCTCAGATCGTTTGAAGTTGAATTTAGTGGGACAAGCTGATCTGTCTACATCAAGTCGAAGCTTCTATCTACCCACGATTGCAAACCACTCACAGGTAATAGACGGGATGGCTCAGAAAGGCGAAAACCGCATTGAAAACTATACTGGCGAAGCCTATGCGACCTACGAAAACAATTTCAAGAACAGCAGTCTCACCGTGGTGCTTGGCGCCGGCTATTATGAAACGCAAAGTGAAGGTTCGTCTCTGACTGCCCAGGGCTTTTTCACAGATGCTTTCAAATATAACAATGTAGGCGTTGCGAGCAACCAGCTCATGACGACAATCACCTCCTCTAAGTCGGGCCGGAAAAAATTGTCGCAGTTTATGCGCATTAATTTTGCGCTCCGTGATAAATACCTTTTTTCGTTGGTGGGCCGACGCGACGGATCAAGCATTTTTTCCGAGAACAAAAAATACGGCTTCTTCCCGGGCGTTTCGGTTGCGTGGAGGCTTTCTGATGAGGGTTTTATGCAGTCGCTAGGTGCGATATCAGATTTGAAGCTGCGCTTCGGGTATGGACAAAGCGGCAACGAAAGCGTTCTAAGTGGCAACACGCTTCAGCTTTACAACCCGGGCTATCCGGCTTTGATAGGAAATACCGAGTATAACGGTGTGTCATTGTCGCAAGTGGCCAATCCGAATCTCACGTGGGAGACCAACATTAGCATTAATACCGGGTTGGACTTCGGCTTATTTGATAACAGACTCCGCGGTACCGTGGAGTATTATCAAAGAACCGCCGAAGATCTACTGGATTTTAACCCGCTACCTGCCAATAACGCTGTTGGGCTCGTAGCGGACAATGTCGGCTCAACCAGAAGCCGGGGAATAGAGCTTTCACTTAAGACGTTAAATATCGTCACCGACAAATTTCTTTGGTCGAGCAACTTGAATTTTGCGACTTTCAAAAATACTTGGGTAGAAAGAAATACCCGAGTACCGTTGGCGTCATATATTGGAGAGAAGGATCCCATCCGTGCTATCTACGGTTTTGAGACGGACGGAATTATCAAAAGCGCTGACGACATTCCCACTCATATGCCCGATGCAGATCCGGGAAATCTAATATATGTTGATCAAAACGGAGACGGGGTTCTCGACATCGAGGACGTCGTTCTGATCGGGAATGAGGATCCAGACTGGAGCTTTGGGCTTAGCACTTTCATCTCGTACGGAAGTTTCGATGTGAATATTCATCTTTACGGCATGCTGGGAGTCACCAGGGTCAACAATTATCTGCCGACTGTGGGTAGTCGTCTTTCCCAACCAGTGAGCCCGGAAAACTCGGTGATATTTGCCAGAGATGTCTGGTCAAGCAGCAATCCGGATGGAACAATACCGGGCGTCGCCGCGAATCCGTACAACGGTAACAATCCCACAGGCTTCAACGATTTCAATCGAGAGGAGCTCAATTTCATTCGCCTGCAAACGATCTCCTTGGGCTACCGCCTTCCGAATTCTATCTTCGGCGCCGGAACCGGCATAAAATCTGCGCGAGTTTTTGTTAATTTGGACAATATGGGCGTGCTGACTAACTATTCGGGTTATGATCCTGAATTAACTGAAGCCAATCCTTATCCGCAGGCCTACGCCACTACTTTCGGCGCGGAAGTTACATTCTAAGGAATTGAACTCTTCAAAATTTAGAGAGGTATGGACCATGAAAATAAGAAAAATCTTTATGTTGCCTGCTTTGTTATTGGCAGGAGTTGTTTTATATGTTAGCTGCTCCAATGTCCTGGAACCTCAGGTATATGATAGCCTCACGCCGCAAAACTTTTTTCAGTCTGAAGCGGACTTCAATCATGCCGTAACGGCCATATATAATGCGTTTATTACCGATTGGGGTACGACGGACCAGGGCGCAGATCAATGGTATTGTTCGCAGTACAACGCAGATCCTAAGAGTTATCTGACCAGAGGTGAGATACTAACCGATGAGGTGGGTACCTCCTTTTATGTGGACTTCACCCAGTACACGTGGGGACCGGCGTCGCTGCAAAACGATGCCATCTATGCTAAAATCCGGTATGTGGCCCGGGCTACAGATACCATCGAAAAAATACAGCAGTCTGATGCCGATGTCCCGGACAACATTAAAAATCGTTATATTGCCGAGACAAAAGCCCTTCGGGGATGGTTGATGTACGCGTTGTATGATTTCTTTGGCCCCGTAAATGTGAAATTGGATCCGGAGACGCTGTATGATGTAGATATCACGCCAAGGCTGCCGCAGGCGGAATATGTAGCGGCTATAGAGAAGGATCTCATAGATGCTATTCCTGACTTAGAAGACAAATATAATGATGATGGTGAAAATTGGGGGCGTATGAGCAAAGGCTCGGCGCGGATGGTACTGCTAAGGCTGTATATGCATGAAAAAGAATGGGCAAAAGCCGAAGCAGTTGGACAAGAAATCATCCAGATGGGGTACTCGTTGCTTCCGAATTATGCCGATGTCTTTATAAACGAAGGGAATAATGAAGTAATTTATGCTGTCCCGTCCGATCCTTCCTCGCCAAACTGGTATATGATGGAGGTACTGCCCCCCAATTTCCAGAGCACCAGCGACGGAAGCATTACACATGACCCCGGTTGGTACGTTCTTTATATGCCCTGGGAGTTTTATGACAAATACGAAGCCGGCGACCTGCGTGCTGCTACAACCATTTTCGACTCGTATATAAATACCGGTGATGTATTAGTCGAAAGAGGCAGTAGCAGATTTTCTGGAGCGATTCCCTTGAAATATACCGTACTTGAAGCTGGTCAAGGACAGAATTTTGATCAGGTTGTCTTTCGTTATGCCGAAGCGTTGTTGTCGGTTGCCGAGGCGATCAATGAACAACGAGGTCCGGGCGAGGCTGAACAATACGTGAATCAGCTTAGAAGCCGCGCAGGAGTAAGTGACGTGGCTGGCCTTGGCAAGGACGAAATGCGAGACTTTCTACTAGATGAAAGAGGTAGAGAGCTCTATCTCGAGGGTTCAAGAAGAGAGGATCTGATCCGTCATGACAAATTAATTGAATATGCTCAGCTGAGAGGAATAAACGCCCAACCCCATCATGTTTTGTTCCCCATACCTTCAGATGTCATTATACAGGGAGGTGGGACTATCGAGCAAAATCCAGGATACTGATAGTAAACCGAAAACGAGCCCGTCTGCGTCTATTCGCATGTGCTAATCACTGAACAGAAAATTGCCGGCGGGCCGTCTTCTCACTAATTTCATCGGGCAGACACGCAATAAGGTAAAACAATAAATGAGCAGTGGTTCGCGTTCAACCTTCAAAACCATGATAGTTTATCTCAGGAGAATAGCTCAATCCCTGTTTTTCATTACCCTTTTTGCTCTTTACACGTGTGCCGGAAAGAAGATCACTGAAGTTGAAGATGAGGAAAATGATGTGCACACCGAAACTGAGCCTTCGCGTCACTTCTATACGATGGACGAATTTGTGATGGGAGCAGATCTCTCGTATGTCAATCAGGTTCTGGACCACGGAGGAGTATACCGCGACTCCGGATCTGTTATGGATCCCTACCAGATATTCGCAGATTACGGCACGAATGTCGTGCGCCTGAGGATATGGCACGATCCGGAAATCACAATGGAAGTGTATGGAGAATCCGCAACACAGATGTACAGCGATCTCCATGATGTGGCAAAAAGTATCGCAAGGGCAAAGGGACAGGAGATGGCGGTAGCCCTCGATTTTCACTACTCCGATTATTGGGCGGATCCGGGTTGGCAGGCAATACCAGAAGCCTGGAAAGAGATCAAGGACCTTGCGGTGCTGCAAGATTCTGTTTATCAATACACCAAAAGAACACTGCTCCATCTGAATGAAAGAGGTCTGATGCCTGAAATGGTTCAGATCGGAAATGAGATCAATTGCGGTATGCTTTTTACCAACGCCCCCTCAGGGTTTCCTGCCCTCAATGCATGCGACGGGAATTGGAAAAATCTTGGAGGGGTGATCAATAAGGCCATTCATGCGGTAAGAGAAGTATCGGAATCTTCTGATATTAATACCAGGATCATTCTCCACATTGCGCAACCGGAGAACGTGGAATGGTGGTTTGACAATATCACCGGGACTGGAGGCGTAACCGATTTTGACATTGTTGGTTTTTCCTATTACGCCCGATGGTCCAATGTGTCACTGGCAGAAATCAGCACGAGGGTCGCGAACTTTCGGGGGAAGTTTGGCAAGGATGTCATGATCATGGAAACGGCATATCCATGGACGATGGAGAACGCCGACAGCTATGCCAATATCTTTGGTTCAGCCAGTCTGGTACAAGGTTATCCTGCGACACCGGAGGGGCAGAAGAATTACCTGATCGATCTGACACAGGAAGTCATTGCCGGCGGTGGCAAAGGTATTTTCTATTGGGAACCGGCTTGGATAACATCCAACCTCAAGGATCCGTGGGGAACCGGTTCCTCATGGGAGAACAATGCCTTCTTTGATTTCGATGGCAATGCGCTTCCTGCTTTCATTTTTATTACCTATAACTACGATTTTAAAAATTGATTTTAAGGAAAATAATGGAAATAACTTTGAAATGGATAAATACTCGCGGACGTGTGAGTATCTCTTCCTGGATGCTCGTGCCGCTGCTGTTCATGCTGTGCTGCGATGTGGTATGGGCAGTTCAGACTAACCAAACCAGTACTTCGAGTAAGGCGAAAATTATTGTTGAGGATGGACTACTAAAATACCGCGATAAAGGCAATGAGGCGGCGTTTTTTGGAGTTAACTATTCGACTCCATTTGCCCACAGCTATCGGGCGCTGAAGAAGCTGGGTAAAAATCATAAAGAAGAAATTGACAAGGATGTGTATCACTTTGCCAGGCTCGGATTCGATGGTTTCCGCATTCATATATGGGACACGGAAATCAGCGACAGCCTGGGCAATCTGGTGAATAATGAACACCTCCAGTTGCTGGACTATTTGCTCTGGAAACTGCAGGAAAGAGGCATCAAGATTATTCTAACTCCCCTGAATTTTTACAATAACGGGTATCCGGATGGGGCCACTCCTACCAGTGGTTTCGCCAATTATATATCAAAGGGGGAAGCTCCTAGGAATAAGGCGTTTTGGCCGGTCATTAAACGCTATCTGTCGCAATTCATTAATCATGTCAATCCATATGTGGCTCAATCTTATGCTGAGAATCCTAATATCATCGCGGTGGAAATAATAAATGAACCTGCCCACGGGGGAGAGCTGAGCGCAATTACCAATTTTATAAATGACATGGCCGATCACGTCCGTAGCGCCGGATGGGAGAAGCCGGTATTTTATAATATCTCTCAGAATCCCGGAGTAGCCGAGGCAGTCATGAATGCCAAAGTCGACGGAGTCGGCTTTCAGTGGTATCCAGCTGGATTGGTGGGCGGGGCAGAAATAAAGAACAACTACCTGCCCTATGTCGATGCCTATACAATTCCCTTTAAAGATGAACCGGCGTTTAAATCGAAAGCCCAAATGGTCTATGAATTCGATTCCGCCGATGTACTGCATTCTTACGCTTATCCGGCCATGGCCAGAAGCTTTCGGGAAGCTGGCTTTCAGTGGGCCACCCAGTTTGCCTATGATCCGCTGGCCATAGCCTACGCCAACAGCGACTACCAAACACATTATCTGAACCTGGCCTATACGCCCTCAAAAGCCATAAGTATGTTGATTGCTTCGATGGTCTTTCATCACGTCCCGCTCCACAAATACTTCGGCAGCTTTCCGGCAGATACCCTTTTTGGGGACTTCCGGCTCAGCCATACTCTGAATCTGAGCGAAATGAACTCCGATACGGCTTTTTATTATTCCAATCATACGCAGACTGCACCTCGTAATCCACAGCGTCTGAAGCACATCGCCGGTGTGGGATCTTCTCCGGCGGTCTCCTATGAAGGGCTGGGCATTTATTTCCTGGATAAGTTGGAAGACGGTATTTGGAGGCTGGAAGTGATGCCGGATGCTGTCCACAGTCGCGATCCCTTTGAACGTCCCTCTTTTAGCAAACATGTCACCCATATAGATTGGCGCGACCATCATATGAAAATAGAACTGCCCGATCTGGGTGGTTCCTTCCGTATCCAGAGTTTGAATGTTGGAAATGAACGTATTACTCAGGTCAAGAACGGATCATTTACCATTTCGCCCGGTTCGTACCTGCTTACTCGGAATGGTAAAAACAATAACCGCTGGACGGCCAAAAGTAAAATGGGCTATATTGAACTCGGGGAGTTCATTGCCCCTGCACCGACACTTGATGGTGTTATGGTAAAACATGCTCCGCATGTAGCAGTGGAGACAGGGAATCCAGTTCAGATTTCGGCTATCGTGTCCGGCATAAATGCGGCTGATAGGGTATGGCTCATCGCCGGAAGCGGCTGGCGCCCCCGACGAATTCCAATGCAAGAGAACAAACCGTGCGTCTTTGAAGCACAAATTCCGGCAGACATTGTGAATAGCGGATTTTTAAACTATTGGATTGTTATTGAGCAGAAGGACAAGAAGGTCACTTTTCCTGGGAATCATCCGGGATCGCCTTCGGATTGGGACTATTATTATGATGAACACTGGGAAGTTCCGATAGTCCATTCGACCAGCTCGGTGGAGCTTTTCAATGCCCGTAGAGACCATCGACGGATTGATTATGCTTTTTCTCGGTGGAACAGAAGTTACCAGAGTCGGGTCGTCGCAACCGATGCTCTGGGACAAATGGCTATCCGGTCAATAGTCGCCAACAGGCCTGATAATGGGCCCACACTTGGCTGGAAGATTTATGTTGGAGACAAAGTAGCGGGCCGAAGAACCTCTCTTGATTCATTTGGTAATTTGGTCGTTAAGGCGAAGTCAACCAATGGAGGCCATGTTGTTCTTAGGATTATTCTAGTTGATAGAAATGGAGGAGCTTTCAGCACCCCCGTTACAATTACCAGCAACTATGCTAATCACTCCGTTTCCTTTGACAAGTTCAAGTTCGGTTCAATGATGTTGCTTCCCAGGCCTTTCCCGCCTTTTCTGCCTTTGTGGTTTAGATCGTCTGAGCTTGCACCGCTTCGGCTCCAAGATATCGAAGAAGTGCAATTTCTGGTTGAACCGAATGTCGAAGACGCTGCCGAGAGCTATGGCTTCGAGATCGAATCGGTGTGGCTTGAACAATAATAGTGACGCGTGACTTATGAAAACTTTAAAGTCGTAAAGTGGAGAGTTCGATAACATCATGTTACAACTAGCAACCATGTTCTTTGTTTTCATTGTGGGCTTATCTTGGATGCCAAACTGGGCCGACGCTCAATCCCGCCAGCATCTTTCCATAGATCTGAACTGGAAATTTGTTCAAGCCGACCCGGCGAATGCCCAAGAACCGGGTTTTGGCGATAAGAGCTGGCGAACGGTAAATGTACCGCACGATTGGAGTATCGAGGGAACATACGATCAAAGTGCTCCTGGTGGTGGTAATATCGCTTATCTTCCTACCGGCATCGGTTGGTATAGAAAGCACTTCACTGCCCCGGAAAATGCTCTAACAGGAAATGTTTGGATTCAGTTTGACGGGATCTATATGAACAGCGATGTCTGGATCAACGGGCATCATTTGGGTCACCGTCCTTATGGATATTCGACTTTTTATTATGATCTGACTCCCAATCTCCATGAGGGGGAGAATGTTCTTGCGGTCAGAGTTGACAACTCCATGCAGCCGAATTCCCGCTGGTATACGGGCTCCGGCATTTACCGGCACGTCTGGTTCATTGTGGCTGATCGATTGCATATCGGACATTGGGGGATTGCGGTGACTACTCCCTCGGCCACTTCGGATTCCGCTGTTGTGGTCGTGAAAACGCAGATCGAGAATGAGTACAAAGAAGTTCGGACAGGGACGCTCACAAGCGAATTGATGGGTACCGATGGAGAGCTGGTAAGCCAAGCAGAACAATCTTTTAATATTGAACCAGAACAGGATCTGCAACTTATAGACACTCTTAGGGTGAACGCACCAAGACTCTGGTCAATCGAGTCAACGAATCTATACGCACTTCGTTCAACCATTCGCAGCAATGGCAGGGTAGTGGATCAGGTGACCACACCAGTGGGCATCCGTGAGATTCGATATGATACGAACAGAGGCTTTTTTCTCAATGGCAAACAGGTGAAAATGCATGGCGTGAATCTGCACCACGATGGAGGACCGGTAGGCGCCGCGGTTCCTGAAGGGGTATGGGAGCGCCGATTGAGGACGCTTAAGCAGATGGGCGCGAATGCCATCCGGACGGCTCATAACCCCCCGGCGCCGGAATTTCTCGACTTATGTGACCGGATAGGTTTTTTGGTGATGGACGAGGCGTTTGATGAATGGACGGTTGGGAAGCGAACTTCTTCGTATCATCTCTATTTTGATGAATTGTACAAACAAGATCTTGCAGCCATGATACTTCGTGACCGCAATCATCCCTCCGTTGTTTTGTGGAGCGTTGGCAATGAAATTGGCGAGCAGACTACCGAGAACGGCACACAAGTATTGAGGAAACTGTTGGACATTTGTCATCAATTGGATCCCAATCGGCCGGTCACCGCAGGTTGCGATCATATTGCTGATGACCGCAAGCCAACCAAAACCGAGTTTCTCGAGGCATTGGATATCGTAGGTTATAATTATGTGGATCGGTGGCATGAACTTCGCGAATTGTATTATACGCCGGATAAATTGGCACATCCGGGTTGGAAGATGATTGGGACGGAGAGTTCAAACATTTACGGCATTCGCGGCAGTTATACATTGGGTGATAATCTCGACACGGTACGGCCCAATTACAACTTCAATATGATCCGTGTGGAACAGTTATGGAAGTTCGTCACGATGCATGACTATGTGATAGGAGATTTCATGTGGACCGGGATCGATTACTTGGGAGAAGCGCGGTGGCCGTACAAGCATGCATCGAGTGGCGTCCTGGATCTGGTCGGCTTTAAGAAAGACTCTTACTATTTCTACAAAAGTCAATGGACCGAAGAACCGGTCCTGCACGTCTTTCCGCACTGGAACTGGCCAAACAGAGAAGGCCAGGTTATCCCCGTGCTGGCATATACCAACTGTGATGCAGTCGAATTGTTTGTGAACGGAAAGTCTTTTGGAGAAAAAAGGTTGGAGTTTCCCCGGCAGGGAACGTCAGGGGGCTGGAACAGTTACGAGAGACCTCGGGCATTTCCCACCACAACCGATCTGCACCTCTCCTGGGATGTCCCCTATGAACCCGGTGTGTTGAAAGCCGTAGGGAAGAGAGAAGGCCAAGTGGTTGTCACTAAAGAGGTTCGGTCCACTGGCACGCCGGCTGCGATTCAACTGTCGCTGGACCATGAGACGCTGCGCGCTGATGGCGAGGATGTCGCGCATTTGCAGGTAGAGATTATCGATTCTGACAGAAATGTAGTGCCAATAGCCGACAATCTCTTGTACTTCGATATTGAAGGTGAGGGCCGTATCATTGGGCTAGGCAATGGCAATCCAACTGATCATGATCTCCATAAGGCATCACAGCGACACGCCTTTAACGGTCTCGGTCTGGCTATTATTCAATCTACAAGAACTGCAGGGAAGATACATGTCCAGGTCAATTCACACAAACTGAAAGGGGGTGAGATAGAGATAATTACGAGGAAACCACAAGATACACAAATGGTAATCGAATGAAGTTTCACACGAGTATCACTTTTTCAAAACTAATCACAAAATGTAGGAGGATTATTGTTATGAATACCTTATTACCGAGTCAAAATCGTACCAGCACACTGAAAAAGGGAACAGTCACATTAGTAGGTGTGCTGAGCGTTATGTTGCTCTTCGCAACGAACGTGTTATTCGCTCAGGAATCTATTGCACTCATAAATCCGAGCTTCGAAGAGCCGGGCGTAGAAACGAAAAACTGGGCAGAGATCCCGGGATGGAGCCTCGATTCTCTTTCCATCGATTCGGGTGTTTCGGAGAATCCGCTAGCCACCGACGGCACTTTTGGCGCCTGGCTCGATAGCGACGACGGCGTACTGTGGCAGTTGACGAACTATACAATCCAGGAAGGGGACCTGATCACGCTGAAAGCAGACGTGCGGAATAGCTGGCAGACGACCATATTCGATTTAGTGCTCTATTATGACGACAACGGCACCCGTGTTCCCGTGGCTACAACAACTGGTGACTTCGAAGGGTTTGTTGACGCCTTTTTGACGGAGTTTACGGTGACGTTTTTAGCCGCCAGTGCCCCGGAAGCTGTGGGACACCTGCTGGGAGTTGCCATACACAATACAAGTGTTCCTAACTCCTTTATTGAAATGGACAATTTCCGGCTGAGTAGAGACACGGTCACTCAGGAATCTATTGCACTCGTAAACCCGAGCTTCGAGGAGCCGGGCGTAGAAGAGAAAAATTGGGCAAACATCCCCGGGTGGAGCCTCGATTCTCTTGCCATCGATTCGGGTGTTTCGGAGAATCCGCTAGCCACCGACGGCACTTTTGGCGCCTGGCTCGATAGCGACGATGGCGTACTGTGGCAGTTGACGGACTATACAATCCAGGAAGGGGACATCTTCATGCTAATGGCAGACGTGCGGAATAGCTGGCAGACGACCATATTCGATTTAATGCTCTATTATGACGACAACGGCACCCGTGTTCCCGTGGCTACAACAACTGGTGACTTCGAAGGGTTTGTTGACGCCTTTTTGACGGAGTTTACGGTGACGTTTGCAGTCGCAACTGCCCCGGATGCAGTGGGACACCTGCTGGGAGTTGCCATACACAATACAAGTGTTCCGAACTCCTTTATTGAAATGGACAATTTCCGGCTTAGTAAAGTCGCCGCACCCACATCAGTCGAAAGGATTGAGAGCTTACCCAATTCTTTTGTTCTGGCGCAGAATTATCCCAATCCGTTCAACCCAGTAACAACGATTAATTACGAAGTGGCTGAAAAATCCCTTGTTCAGATTAGCGTTTATAATCTGATGGGACAATTGGTAACAACACTTGTTAATGGACAACAGTTTCAAGGAATATATTCCATTCAATGGAACGGAAAAGACTTCAATGGGAATGAGGTTCCTTCAGGGGTCTATTTTGCCAAAATGGTGGCTGGTTCCTTTGAACAAATCAGGAAATTGACACTGATTCGATAGCTCAAAGCCGTACTCAATCGACCTCCCGAAGGTTAAACCTTCGGGAGGTTATTCAAATTCATGAAATTGAAAAATATTTTAGGAATAGTATATATATTCTTGCTTTTTGTAGTCGAAGCTCAATTTTTGCATGCGAACTCAGAGGAAGTTCTATGTTATCAGAGTAGTGATTCAATCAAATTTATAAAAGGCGCAGACGTCTCTTTTATTCCCCAAATCGAAGATTTAGGCGGCGTATATAAAGAAAACGATACTTCCAAGGATCATCTTGATTCCGAAATAACGGTGAATTTTTAATTGGCACAAAACTATCCCAATCCATTTAATAATCAAACCAGGATAGACTATAGATTGGAAAGTTCAACTTTTATCACTCTGAAAGTCTATAATATTCAAGGCAAATTAGTTTCAACGCTTGTGCAACGTCGTCAGCCTGCAGGTAATTATTCAATTGTATGGAAAGCCCAACAGGCAGATGGGACATCACTGGTATCGGGAATTTATTTTATAGGTTTAGAGACAGATTATGGCATTGAAACGCGCAAGACTCTTTTACTGAAATAAATCAGAAAGAAATCAAATGAATAAACTCAAACATATAAAATGTATTATCCTTTTTGGACTACTTATTGTAACAACGAATCTAACATTAATAAAAGCGGAAGAATGGCAGCCTAAAGCTACGAATCGTCAAAGAATAAATTTTAATGCTAATTGGCTTTTTTTTCGAGGGGTGATAAGGGAGAATGCAGCTAAACATCCATCCTTCAAGGACATAAATTGGCAGGCAGTTCATTTGCCTCATTCTCCCCTGATAACGCCACTCAGGCATCCCTGGAAACCGGATAACGAAGGAATAAACTGGTATCGCAAACATTTCCAATTGCCTGAGGCACATAAGGGACGTAAAATATTTATAGAGTTTGAAGCGGCGGATCAGGTCGCTGATGTTTGGATAAACGGCGCCCATCTTGTAACGCATGTAGGCTCGTATTTGCCTTTTACAATTGATATTACAGATTATATAAAATTAGGTAATCATACTAATGTTATTGCTGTCAAGGTAAACAATTTTACTGATAAAGATATTCCTGTTTATGGAAATTGGATTAGTCATGGTGGTCTATACAGGGACGTTCATTTGCATATTACCGATCGGCTTCATATTACAGATGCTGTGTATGCAAAGAAAACGGCTGGTGGTGGTGTCTTTGTCACCTATCCACTGGTAAACGAATCTTTTGCGCATATTAACATAAAAACGCATGTTTTAAATGAATATCAGCAGGCAAAAAACTGCAAAATAAAAACACATCTTGTTGATGCAAATCACCGCCTGGTTTCCACGGTTGAAGATCAACAAATTATCAATGCGGGAGATGACTATACATTTGATCAGCTAATACAGCTGACTGATTTTCATCTCTGGTATCCGAATCATCCTTACCTTTATAAAATCCAAACGAAAATTTTTGATGATGAAGTATTGGTGGATCATTATCAGACTATAATCGGCATCCGACGAATCCAATTTAGTCATGACGGCGGTTTGACCATAAATGGCGAACGATTTATGTTTATGGGAACCAATCGTGTGCAAGATTATCCCTATGTAGCATGGGCATTCCCAAATTCAGCTCAAAGACGAGATGCTCTTCACCTAAAAGAGGGAGGCTTTCAGTATGTTCGTTCGTCACACAATCCGCAAGATCCTTCGTTTTTAGATGCTTGTGACGAATTTGGAATTCTGGTTATGGATTGTATCCCTGGATTTCAATATATTGGCGGACCTCAATTTCGAGAACATTCATATCAAAATATTAGAGAAATGATCCGAAGGGATCGAAACCATCCTTCTGTGATTCTGTGGGAATTATCGTTAAACGAAACAGATTTCGATTCAAGTTTTGCGGAAAAAGCAATGCGAATTGGTCATAAAGAATATCCAGGAGATCAATGTTTTATTGCGGGTTGGAAATTTCCTTCTATATACGATGTCTTTATTCGGGCATCCCAACACGGTGCCAGAGACTATTCTGAAAACACGCCACTGGTTATTAGTGAATACGGACACTGGGATTATGGCGCCGGCAATAGCACGAGCGACGTCGATAGAGAAGATGGTGAAGTTGCCATGTTGGTCCAGGCACAAAATCATCAAGAATCGTTGAATTTGAATCGCGGATTATCGTTCCTCTGTGGAGATGGTCTCTGGGTTGGCATAGATTTTCAGTGCTTTCCATCCGGAGTGATTGATTATTTTCGAATACCTAAATTTTCTTATTACTTTTATCAAAGCCAGCGGGATCCTCATCTAATTTTAAAAGACATTGATAGTGGACCCATGGTTTACATTGCCAATTATTGGACAGAAAATTCACCTCGAACAGTTACAGTATACAGCAATTGTGATCGCGTGAATTTATATTTAAATGACCAATTGATTGCTTCTCGAGAGCCTGATACAGGAATATTTACAGATAATTTATTACATCCCCCTTTTACTTTTCATGATATTCCTTTTAAGCCGGGAGAATTAAAAGCAATTGGTTATATGGATAACGAAAAGGTAGCCTCACATAGTAGACGGACTCCTGGGCAAGCAGAATTTATTGATCTTCGTTTTGATCTCAAAGGTGCTGCAATGGCAAATGGAGAAAACATGTTTTTTGTGTATGCTTCAGTTGTCGATGAAAGCGGTACAATTGTACGTGACGTTCAAAAGGAAATATTATTTGGCGTAACAGGTTCCGGTATATTAATAAGCCCTGAACGAGTAGAAACCGAAGCAGGAACAGCTACGGCATTGATTCGGACTACTACTCAATCCGGACAAATTGTTATTAAAGCCAAAACTGAAGGTCTGCAAGAAGCTGTTGTTTCTAAAAATTGTATTAATAGCATTAGCACATCTTATTTATTCAGGTAATTGAGCAGGTAATTGAGTAACATTTGGACTAAAATGAAAGTTTTTTATATAATATTATCGAATGGAAAGTATAAAAACTTTTGCAATTATAAACAGTTACTGGAGAAGTTATACATTTTTCAGACAGTTTCGTTGGCCAAAAAAGCCCCATTGTCCACGATGTAAAAATACTGTTCTTTGGAAATTGAAAGACAACTGTTTTAAGTGGAAACTAAGTACTCTTTGTGATTTGTGCGATTAGTGTTTTTGCGATGTAATAATTTTTGTTTATCAATTAGTAAGGAACTAACTCAGCGCGAGCGTTGGGGTAGTTCCTTTGTTTCTTTTGGGTTTTTCATAAATTTTTAAGAGATATCACAAAGTAATTTGCTTTAAATATTGATATAGGCAAATTCGCACTTAGTAAAAGTAGGTTTTAATTCTCTATTTCGCATAAAAATCTCGGAGTAAATTAAATTGAATGGGAAGTAATCTATTGAATTTTCGACTGGGACAAAGAGTCAGAAAGTATTTTTATAAATGACTTCAAATCGACTTATATAAATTTGTCCCAAAGGTTATGGAAAGGTTATAAAATAGTAGAGGAGGAAAGAGTGAGAATCAAGAGAGTAATGTGTGTAATCCTATCATTGATGTTGGTTGCGATATATGTTATGGGAGAGGTTAACAGCGGTGAAGTTAATGATTGGGAAAATCCTAAAATGATTGGTCAAAACAAGGAGCCGGCGCATGTGACTTTGGTACCTTATGCTAATGTTCAACAAGCGTTGGAAGGTGAACGCACTAAGTCACCTTATTTCAAATTGCTAAATGGTATATGGAAATTCAACTGGGTTAAAAACCCTGGTGACAGACCTAAGGAGTTTTACAAGGAGGATTTTGATGTAAATAAGTGGGACGACATTTCTGTACCCGGTAATTGGCAGATGGAAGGCTATGGAATACCAATTTATACGAATGTCAAGGAACCATGGTCGGTTGAAAGGACTAATCCTCCCCATATTCCGCATGATTATAATCCAGTCGGATCTTACAGGAGAGAATTTACTATTCCATCAGGCTGGAAAGAGCGAGAGGTCTTTCTGGCATTTGAAGGTGTCAAATCTGCATTTTATATTTGGGTAAACGGTGAAAGAGTAGGCTACAGTCAGGGCAGTATGACACCGGCAGAGTTCAATATTACACCATATATTCATATTGGTTCTAACATTCTGGCAGTTGAGGTATATCGATGGTCTGATGGAAGTTACTTAGAGGACCAGGATATGTGGCGATTCAGCGGAATTTACCGAGATGTTTACTTATTCTCTTCTCCTAAAGTGCATATTAGAGATTTTTTGGCATGGACCGATTTGGATAATAACTATGAGAACGCAATGTTGAGGATTGGTACTAAGGTAAGGAATTACAGTGAGTCGAACTCTGGGATTCATTATGTTGAGGTAAGTTTGTTTGATGCTAATAATAAACCTGTTTTTGCTGAGCCTATCCCTGAGAGTGTGATGGTTGAAAAGGGAGAAGAAGCTACACTTGAACTGGACAAGAAGGTTATAAATCCGAAAAAGTGGTCAGCAGAATATCCTTATCTCTACACCCTGGTCCTTACATTAAAGAACCAATACGGAAAAGTTATAGAAGTTGAAAGCGACAAGATTGGTTTTCGGGAGGTTGAGATTAAAGATGGACAGATATTAGTAAACGGCGTCCCCATCCTTATAAAAGGAGTAAACAGGCATGAGCACGATCCTGACTATGGTCGAATAGTTCCCCTGGAAAGGATGATCCAAGATATCAAATTGATGAAGCAGTTTAATATCAACGCTGTCCGTACATCTCACTATCCTGACGATCCAAAGTGGCTTGCACTTTGTGATGAGTATGGCATATACATTCATAGTGATGCTAATATTGAGAGTCATGCATTTTGGGGTAAATTCGCTAACGATCCGGAATGGAAAGCATCTTTTATGGATAGGTGCATAAGAATGGTAGAGAGAGATAAAAATCATCCATGTGTAATTATATGGTCACTGGGTAACGAAGCGGGTTTTGGTCCAAATCATATAGCAATGGCTGAGTGGGTTCATCAGAATGATCCCACAAGACCGGTAACTTACCGAAATGTGAAAGACCCTCAGGTTACTGACATAGCGAATGCTTGTTACCCATCCATTAGCAGTCTTATTGAAATCGGTGAGGATCAAAAGGACAAACGCCCTTTTATTATGGAAGAATATGCTCATTCGATGGGAAACAGTACCGGTAATTTGCAAGATTACTGGGATGTAATTGAGAAGTATAAACGTTTACGAGGTGGCTATATCTGGGAATGGGTTGACCAGGGTATAAGGCAAAAGGTAGGAGAAGATGAGGAATGGTTTGCATACGGTGGTGATTTTGGTGATCATCCTAACGATGGAAATTTTTGTATCAATGGTTTAGTTTTTCCAGATCGACGAATAAAACCGGCACTGTGGGAAGTTAAGAAAGTCTATCAACCTATCAAAGTAAAGCCTGTGGATTTAATTGCCGGGAAGGTGCAGATTATCAACAAGTATCATTTTACAAACCTGAGTGAGCTTAATGTTTCTTGGAAACTGTTGGAAGATGATAAAGTGTTACAAGAAGGAATCTTAACTAAGATAGATATTGCTCCGCAAGAGAGCAAAATCGTTACGATTCCTTTTGGTAAGTTAGAGTTGACTTCAGGTGCTGAGTATTGGCTGGAGTTGAGTTTCACATTACCCCAGGCAACTTCTTGGGCACCTGAAGGGCATGAAGTTGCCTGGGAACAGTTTAATGTACCGTTTAAGGTAGCTGCTGGGATAGCGGTAGATATTGCGAAGATGCCTAAACTGAGACTTAAACAATCAGGTAGTGAATCTGTCGTAGAAGGGTCCGACTTTGATTTGGTTTTTAGCAAGAGGGAAGGGACAATTATCTCATTCAAATATAATGGTAAGGAACTTGTCAAGAATGGACCTGTCCCTCACTTTTGGCGTGCACCTATTGATAACGATGTAGGTAATGGGATGCCGTATAGACTTGGCATCTGGCGTTCTGCTGGACGTGATCGACAAATCAAAGAGGTTACTGTTAAAAAGATCAAGCCTCAGATTGTTCAGATCAAAGTGAGAGCCGTTCTACCTCCTGGAGAGTCACGTTACGAGACCGTTTACACTGTATATGGCAGTGGTGACGTTGTGGTCAGTAACAGGTTTACTCCCGGATGCAAGTTACCAGGTCTCCCCAGGTTTGGAATGCAGATGGCTATACCAGGGGAATTCAATACTTTCTTGTGGTATGGCCGCGGTCCGCATGAGAACTACTGGGACCGGAAAACCGGTGCGGCGATTAGAGTTTACGAGGGAACCGTCAGTGGACAGTATGTGCCTTATATCATGCCTCAGGAAAATGGGTACAAGACTGATGTACGATGGGCTGCATTAATGAATAACGAGGGTATTGGTTTATTAGCCGTTGGAATGCCTCTATTGAGTGTGAGTGCTCACAATTTTACAACAGAGGATCTGGAAAGAGCCAAACACACGTATGAATTAAGGGTAAGAGATTATATTATGCTTAACCTTGATTACAAACAGATGGGAGTAGGTGGCGACGATAGCTGGGGTGCACAGACACATCCAGAATACAGATTACCAGCCAGGAGTTATTCATATAAAATGAGATTCCGCCCTTATTCTCGGAAAGATGTTTGTGCTATGGAACTTAGCAAGCAATTGTTTCCGTAATAATTACCTTTAATGATAACGATAGGATGTAGTATTGACATAACTAAGATGAATTCAATGAAGAATGGTAGTGTCAAAAGTTTATGAAAAAATTATGAAAAACATGTTAATGACAAATCCCCGTAATCCTTTGACTGTCTTGACCTTGAGCTATGTTGAGGGCTCCGCTCAAGGCAGTCAAAGGGGGGAGGTTTAATATATGACCTATGTCACCTTAATTAACAATTAGTTATATGTGTTTTTAATGGAAAATTTTTGACAATACTATGAAGAATATGAAGGAGAAGATATGAAAATAAGATTAATCATAACGCTTGTTTTGGTTATTAGTTTATCAACATACCTTTTAGCCAGTGTCCCGATTAAAATTGATATTGAAAAAACTAAAGAGCCTATTTCAAAATATATCTATGGGCAGTTTATCGAACATCTTGGGCACTGTA
>Ga0315538_1000752_pt1 | contig 19878 bp, 19 predicted proteins | sample SalMarSW160230MG_2_FD_203834 | JGI IMG/M metagenome (GOLD analysis project Ga0315538, IMG submission 203834) | Salt marsh sediment microbial communities from the Plum Island Ecosystem LTER, Massachusetts, United States - Salt Marsh Sediment SW1601-230 ...
TACATCTATTGCTTCCGCAAGTTTAACGGCAAAAAACATTGTCAAAGGAACGATTGAAATATCCTCATCCTTATTATGATTAATCATTGATTCGTATCCCAGCCAACCCAATAATCCAAGTTCAACAGTAACATAAGTCGCAAGTTGAGGGTTATATTTACCGCCTTCAAAATAAGTGAAGCCACCGCCCGGCAGCATTAGACTCAATCCAGTTGTCAAAAAAACATTTTTCTTTTCATTAGCATTTAGATAGGGGATTAAACAAAATGAAATAATGAGTGCAAGTAAAAGTTTCTTCATAAACTATACCTCCTAATGGTTATCATAAAATCAATATAATCACTCCCGCTCAAAAGTCAATCTGAAAGTGGTGAAGGCAATCTATTTATAGCCTTCTTTATGTGGTCGGGCGCAAGGTGGCTATAAATCATTGTTGTTTTAATATCTGAATGCCCTAATAGGTTTGCAATGGTTGGCAAGTCGATCCCCTCCATCACTAACCAGGAGGCGAAGGTATGCCTGAAAGTGTGGAGAGTTACATTCTTGACATTGGCTCTTTTAGCAACCCGAAGCAATACTCCCCTCCAGACTTCCCTTGAAAAAATCCCACCCTCAGGGGATTCAAAAACCAAACCCGATTCCTTTCGCCTGACAGTAAGAATATTTTTTACTATTGGGTGTATAGGTATAATTCTGCTTCTTTTGCTTTTAGTGGTAAAACTTTCTTTATTTTTGACCGAGATAACTTCCTGTTCAAAATCTATATCTGACCATTCAAGAAATCTGGCCTCATTGCGTCTCATACCTGTGTAAAGGAAAAATAACCATAAATCCTTATAGAAGGGATTAGAATATTCTAATAGCCTCTTGACCTCCTCTTCGGAAAAGAATCTTGGAACTTTGCGGGGCGCCTCCTGTAATCTCTTGACATCCTTAACTGGATTTTCATTGATTACTTTTAGCTCAACCGCATACTGATAAACTTGCCTCAAGACATTGACATAATTATTAATGGTCTCAGAAGACAGTTTGACAGCAAGTGAATCAATAATCCTTTCAATTTCAAGCCTTGATAGAGGAGAGAAGATTTTATACTTGTGTTTTTCTTCCCAGAATCTGAGGCGTGAATTCCAGCCATCCATGGTTCGGGGATTGACTCTTTTTTTCTTCATAGATTGGAACTGCTCGAATAATTCCTTTAAGGAAATTTTCTCTTGAATCGGGATGTTCTCTCTCGTGAAATATTTTTTTCTTTCCTTCTCAACAAGAATTCTCTCGGCGTCTCGCTTAGTATCGGCTACAACTCTGCGGATCCGCTTCCCGGTTGAATCCGAATAATCTATGTACCATTTCTTGCCTCTTTTGAAAACTCTCCCCATTTGATGTCCCATTATAGGCACAAAATTTCATTTGTCAAGAGGATATCTTATAACTATTTGACAATGAGATATGTAAGGAGAGGAATATTACTGTGTGTCATTGTAACACTAATACAACGCCTGAGAGAGACCAACGAGATGTGGATGTACCAGGGAATTCATAATGCGAAAGCCAGGTTGATTAGCTATATTAGATATAAAGCAGAGGAAAATAATAAAGGCTCTGGAATAAATATTGACTCTAGAGTCCCTTTGAATTATAATTTAATATCTACTGCAATTGCTATGGAGCCTTCCATAATAAAAGATTTTTTAAATGAGTTAGAGCGGGAAAATATTCTTACAATTAAGGATACCATAATAATCAACTCATTGGAAAAAATTAAAGAATATGAAGATTTTGTAGTGACTTTAGAAGAATTCAAGAAGATTGAAGAATATGAGGATATTGTCAGGCTTAGAGAAGAATTAGGACAATAATTAGCCTATTGTTTCAAAATCAGTGTAGGGTATTAGAGGCGCTGGGATACAAATTTCCCCTTTCTCTGTTTGATAATTTTCTAAAAGCCCTACCATCAGTCTTGATGTAGCAACACCAGACGCATTTAATGTATGGATATATCTTGTTTCGCCTCCTTTCTTTATCCTAATCTGTGCCCTTTTTGCCTGGAAGTCTTCAAAGTTACTTATGGAAGAAGTTTCGAGCCATCTGTCAACCCCTGGTGCATATACCTCTATATCGTATGTTTTTGCCGAAGCAAATGATAGATCGGAAATGGGGAGTTGGGTTACGCGATAGGGGATATTTAGAAGTTCGATGACATCTAATGCTTCTTTAAGTAAATGCTCAAGCGTCTCGTAGGATTCCTCAGGATGAACAAAATTAACAAGTTCTACTTTGTTGAACTGGTGGATTCTAAGAAGCCCCCTGGTCTCTTTTCCATAGGCGCCAGCTTCTCTTCTAAAACAAGCTGTATAACCACAATATTTAATTGGAAGATCGTCTTCTTTTAGTATTTTATTTGCTAAAATGTTGGTTAAAGGAACCTCTGCTGTCGGGTTCAGGAAAAAACCGTCCCTTTCTGTTACATACATATCGTCTCTCATCTTAGGCAGTTGTCCAGTGGTAAACATTGAATCTTCATTTGCTAAGAATGGAGGGAATATCTCTGTATATCCATGACGTTTTATATGCAAATCGAGCATGAAGTTAATTAGAGCCCTTTCCAAGGTAGCCCCCTTGTCTTTATATAGAGAAAAATTACTACCCGCTATACGGGCAGCACTTTCGAAGTCAAGAATGTCGAGGGATTTCCCCAGTTTAATATGGGTAAGCGGCTTAAACGGGAAATCTTTAATTCCAGTGGGTTCTTTTATAACTATGGATTCCTCAGTTACAGAAGGGTGGATTCTATTAGGGATCCAGGAGATGAAATCCCTTACCTTTTTTTGTGTCTCTTTTAATTTTTTTTCCTTTGTTGTGGCTTTTTCTTTAAGTTCTTCAAGTTCTCTAAGCAATGACGAAGCATCTTTACCTGCCCTTTTTAGTTCTCCAACGTTCTCCCCTTTTTCATTCCTTTCGCGCCGTAATTCATCAACAAGGCCTTTCAGGGTTTTTCTTTCCTTATTTAACTTAACAAATTCCTGGAAGTCTAAGGAAAGTCCCTTTTTCCCCGAGATTCCTTTTAGTTCCTCTATATGTTCTTCTACATACCTTATGTTATACATCGAGATATCTTACTTCTGTTAATACCCTATTTCTTATATCATCGACTGTTTCGGGTATTTCTATTAATTTACCTTTCTTTACTGCTTTTTTAGTGAGGATAGTCATTCTGTTTCCACATTTGCATTTATAGGTGGTGTCCTTATCGAATAGAGTTTTTCGCTTACCACATCTCTCGCATTCAAAAATCCATTTCATTCCTGCTGTTTTACCCTTCTTTGTTATTGGTTTACCTTCAATCTCAACTATATCAAGGCTAAAGTTTATAGTGGGAGCATTGGAGAGGCTGGTGCCCACGCCATATCCATCCACCCATTTATTTAGATTTTTTATATTTGCCTCGTCCAGCCCACCAGATATGAATATACCTACATCTTTGTGGTTGGCAAGATCAAGTTCTTCTCTTATTTCACGAGCTATTTGCGTTAAATTTCCTCTTCTTGAAGCTGGTGTATCTATCCTTATAGCATCGAGTTTGTCACCCAATGAGGTCGCAAGTCTAAGGGTTTCTACTTTTTCGTCTCTGAAAGTGTCCACGAGAATAATCCTGGGAATGTCCGTTGGGATTGTTTTATCATAAGCGATTGCTGCTTTAACCGTATCACCGAGGATGAGAATTACTGAGTGTGGTATAGTGCCTTTCGGTTTTATTCCCAATCTTTCTCCGGACAGGATTGCAGATACACCATTCACTCCCCCTAAATATGCATATCTATCTATAACCGGTGTTATAGATGGGTGCATTCTTCTTGCACCGAAGGAGAGTATAGTTTTTTCTTTCGCTGCAACTTTGCACCGTGCTGCCTTTGTAGAAATGCCAGAAGCCTGACATATAAAACCTAGGAGTGGTGTTTCGAGGGAACCGAATTCAAGGTATTTACCTTTAATCGTAATAACTGGTTCTCCTGGATAAAATAAGCTACCTTCTGGAAGTACCCAGACATCAACATCTAAACCTTGCATGAGTTGCAAGGCTTCTTCTAAACCTGTAAATATTCCCCAGGCATAACCATCAGGGAGATTCTTTGCCCAGATTTCTGCTGTGACTATAGGATTTTCATTCTCCTTCTTTAGTATTTCTTTTGCCCTGTTGAAATATATATCTGTCGTTTTTCCAGCGAGGATTTCATCCAATGTTGCGTGAATTTGCATTATTTTACCTCCGCAAGCAGGACTTCTTTCATTTGTCTTAGAGCCCACTCTTTATCCCGGGGGGTAAGACCTTCCACTGCGTCTTTTAATACTTCAACCTTAAAACCTCTCATACGGGCGTCAGCTGCAGTATATAGAACGCAAATATTAGTAGCAACACCGGTAAGTAGGAGTTTTTCTATACCTTTTTCCTTTAGTGTTTTCTCGAGTTCTGTATTGTAGAAGCCAGAATAGGTGGTTTTATTGATAATGATATCATCTTTATCTGGCTTTAATTCATTTATTATCTCTACTCCATATGTCCCTTTGACACAATGCTCTGGCCATATCTCGAATTCTGGATCATCTTTTCTGTGGGAGTCGCATAGATAGATAACAATAACACCCTCTTTATGTGATTTTTCCCATTCTTTTTTTATACTGTCAATAATTTTCTCGCTCCCCGCTACATAAAGAGCTCCATCGGAGCGTATGAAATCGTTTAACATATCAATTATAAGCAGTGCCTTTTTCATACATTAAACCTATTTAAAAAGTTACTCATGTCAAGGGAAAGGGTATGGGTGTCCTTTGTTGACTTTTGTTTTTTTAACGGTATTATAGTAGCTTGAAAGAGCTAAAAATGGTATAGGTGAAAATGTAATAAGGAGGTTCTATGGGAATTAATAGAGGTTTTTTAATGGTTATTTTTGTTTCTCTTTTATTATCAGGAGTTCCACAGGATGAAGTCACACTACTCAGGTGGGGTGGACCACCTGGCACAAAACCAGGAACATTCGGTAAATGGATAACATCTCATCCATATACTAACTTTAGAGTTACAGATCGTAGTAAAGTTAGAGGTGCCATAAGAGGGAAAACAGCAGCAATTTTTACTGAACAGAGCATTGCGTTTTCTCTCCAGGATGAGATAAACGGGCTTATTTCTAATCTTCAAGGAGAAGGATATGCTGTTCTGAATTATGAGGTTTCTGGGGGAACACCTGAAAGTCTTCGTACATTTCTTCAGAATCTCTACAGTACAGATTCAATTGAAGGTGCCCTATTCATTGGGAATCTGCCAATTGCATGGTTTCAGATAAAGAACGACTTTTATACTTATGGGTATGCAGAATGGCCTGTTGACCTTTTCTATATGGACCTTAATGGTAATTGGTTTGATAATCTAAAATATGATCCAAACGATACTCTCATCCCAGGACAGGACAGCGTATACGATACGCACTCAGGTGATGTGGCACCAGAGATATATATAGGAAGATTAATGCCAACAGGAATTGGTAATGATACGCTTCTTCTGCAAAATTACTTCTATAAGGATAATGCATATAGAAGTGGTAGTATTGAATTACAGCACCGAGCTCTGGTCTATGTAGACGATGACTGGGAATATTGGGCACCAGAGTATGCATTAGATGTTGCACTTCTTTATAATGATACCCTTGTATTTTCTCACCCGGAAACAACCAGAGCAAGCGACTACAGGGTAAGACTTGATACGGTGAGGGCATGGGTTTCGGTATTTGCCCATTCCTGGCCAGGCGGGCATCAATTCCATTATAATAATTATGATTCTGTTGATTATTACTGGTCATCTGAATATACATCACAGGACCCACCCTCCAATTTCTATAATCACTTTGCCTGTTCATTTGCCAGATACACTACTGATGGCTATGGTGGAGGAAGGTCGATTTTTAACCAGAGTTATGGAATTGGTGCTATAGGTTCTACAAAGACTGGTAGTATGTTAGAATTTTCCTACTTTTATCAACCCCTTTCCGAGGGAAAAACCATCGGAGAGGCATTCAAGGATTGGTTTACCCATATTGCAAGTGGTGGCTTTACCTATAATGAAATCTGCTGGCACTATGGGATGACCCTTTTAGGAAACCCATTCCTGAGGCCCACTGGGCATACTTCAGGTATAGAAGAAATAGCAGAAGAATCTAAAGGTGCTCTTTTCATATCACCTTTAATTAACTTTTCAAAGGGGAATATTCAAATTGATTATGAAATTTCATCGAGGGTACATACAACCTTAAAACTTTATGATGTATCAGGGAGACTTCTAAAGGTTCTATACTCAGGAATATGCGAACCTGGACGACATAAATTTTCCTTCACTACAGAGGATATGAAAAAAGGCATTTACTTTATAGAACTTAGGAGTGGTGAGAGAACCAGAACAGGTAAAGTTGTAATTATGTGATTTCTTATATAGGAGTGATGGACCACCCACTGGGATACTACCCGGTGGGTTTTTACTATATGTATGATTTGAGTACAATACCGATGGAGAGAGATTTACTCTCTTTCTTTAATTAGTGATTTAGCCCATCCGTTATCCGGATTTACTTCCAGTGCCTTTTTATAAAATAAAAGGGCTTTATCTTTTTCCTCTTTTTCCTCAAATGCTATGCCCAGCCAGATGAAGATTTCATCCCTTCCCCAATCAGGGTAGATTCCTCTATCTTCTTTTTCTTTCTGGAATAGTTCTACTGCCCTATTAAGTTTTTCTAAGGCCTTATCTATCCCACCTCCAAATATCTTGGGAGTGTGCAAGGCACCTATACCATCAATCAGATAAATCCTCGGGTTATCTGGGTCGAGTTTATAAGCTTTCTCTATCTCTTTGCCTGATTTTATGCCATTTTTCATTCCGAGATATGGTTTTAGACCTATCTCCAGTCCCAATATTGAAGAATAGAGTGCATGGGATTCTGAGAAATCGTCCTTTTTTCCGATTGACCTTTCTATAATTGTTTTGGCTTCTTCAACCCATTTTTCTTTTTCCTTGTTATCCTGTGTGAAATTGTTCATCATATAGTAATTGTAAGCGAGATAGTAATCGATAAGCCATTCCTTCTCTCCAAAAGTGGCTAATCTCTCCAATTTATTCCCGATGTCCTTTAACTTCAGAACATTTCCCTCGTTTAAGGCGTCATTTTGATCCTTTTTTATCGATATAACGAGTGAATCAATGGATAGCGTTTCCTCTGCTGCTAAACTTATCCCAATAAAAAAAACAAACATTACCAATAAAAATCTCTTCATTTAAACCTCCTTTTTTTCTTTCTCTATAGTCCTCTGCCTGCCCTGTAGTGAGAAATTGACCGTACTGGGGTGCCTCTGTGGCTATTCTTCAAAGTCTGCACCCCTTTATATTTCAAACGATATACCAAAGTAGTATTGTCGTTTGTATGAACTTGTTATAGGCTCATTTTCATTGCCATTATAGTAATCCAGTATATTCATTCGATTGGTGATATTGTTAACAGCGAGATAGAGAACAGTAAAATTTCCGGAATAGAACGAATGCAGATAAGATAGGCTGAGATCAAGCTTGTAATAATCAGGGACCCTTGCTGAATGAAAACTTTCCCCCGTTGGGGTATAGGGCTTTCCTGTAGCATAGGTGAACCTGGTTCCTACTCCTAAGAAACTGGTGATATTGAGATTTAAGATAGTATTCAGGTTGTGCGTTATGTCAAATTCAGGGGATGTAAGGTGGGGAAAATCCTTCCAGTATCTTTTTGCTATAAGATATGAGTAAGCTACTCTACCTTCTAATCTACCAAGGTCCTTCTTTGCAAAGAAATCAATACCTTTTGCATAACCATGTCCTTTTGTTGTAAAGTTTAGTGAGGTATCTTCTAATAAGAGCCTTGTATAGTCTTTATAATAAGCCTCAAGTCGTATTATATCATTTTTCTTTACATAGTTAGCAGAGAGGATGTAGTGTTTTGCTTCCATAGACTTTAGGTTCGGATTTCCATAATTTGGGTCATAGTTCATTGGTTCCGGGAATTGGTGGAACGTTCCTGTGGCTCCTGCGATGGTAAAGTTCTTAAACGGCTGCCAGGATATGGAGAGACGTTCGTCATGGGTGTATTGTTCCCTCTCGAATTCATAGTCAATCCTCATGCCAGGAGTTACAGATATGTTGAACGGAAACACATTTGCCATTTCTATGAATCCTGCTCCAACCTTTGATTTGTATTCGGTATCGAACACATTGCTTGGTATGGAAGGATTAAGGCTATCTTCCTCTTCCGGCGCAAAGCCCTTGTAATGGTTCTTTTGTAAGATGAATTCTCCTCCGTATTTTAACTTCCACGAGGGATGTTCAAAAACCAACCTTGCCTGGTTGATTTTATCATCCGTATCAATATCGAGTATTGAGGTGTCTCTAACGACGATTTCAGAGTTACCGTAAAAGCTGGTATGACTGGAATTCATATTAAGTAGCCAGTTATCTCTTATTGAGTGAATCACGATGAAGTTATAGAGGTTACTCACGCCATCTCCATCATAGGTACCTTCCCAGGTTGGGTCATCCAGTTTGACGCCTACAACATCTCTTTCCCTGAAGAGGAAAAGTTTTGCGAGACCCTCTTTTGAATATCTGTATCCAAGGTTTAGATTTATATCATAGGCTGATGGATATTCAGTGAATTCTTCTCCAGTATTATTGAAATCAAACATTAATTTTGTATTGCTTCTATTCCCTGAGAAGTTTATCCCCAGTTTATCTTTTATGAGTGGGAGACTCCCCATTACTGAAAGATTGGCAAGTCCTATTCCAAGGTTAAGTGATGGATTCACAGGTGTGTCAAGACTTTTCATTGCAAGGACACCGGATAGGGCATTGCCATAGGAACTCCCGAATCCCCCGGATGAGAAAAATGTGCCTTTTAACAGGAAGGGAGAGAATGTCCCAAAAAATCCACCGGTTGGAGACTCGTATCTATATGGATGATAAACATAAGCTCCATCAAGTAGAAACTTTGTCTCTGTAACTTCTCCACCACGGACGAAGAGTCCGGCACCGTCACCGAATTGTTGAACACCAGGGTAAGATTTTATTGCCCAGCATACATCTGCTGCTGCGCCTGGAGTTATTAAGACCTCAAGCGGTGTGAGCGTAACCCCTTCTTCCTCCCCTGTAGTAAAGGAAGAGGCTTTAACAGTAATGCCCTCTGACTTAAGTGCTTCTTCTTTAAGGATAGCCTTTATATTTATGGTACCTTCTTTTAAATCGATTACCTTACTCCATTCTGAGTATCCGATGTATCTTATAAGCAAGGTATAAATGCCTTTTTTCTTTGTTTTGAAGTAGAAAGCCCCATCAATGTTGGTTGTTGCTCCTTCTATTGTTTTTACCAGGAATACATTTGCACCTGGAAGGGGTTCCCCTTTTTCGTTTTTAACTGTCCCTTTAATTGTGGTCCCTGCAAAAAGCATTAGTGGAAACATCCATATCGAAAAGATTCTATGAATTAGTATTATTTGAGTCTTCATGTTTATATTCTCCTTTTATAATACCTTCCAGTAGTTCAATATACACTCTGAAGGCTTTTCTACCCTTTTCCATAATACGATATGAAGTGTGAGGTTTCTTGTCAATGAAGGTCTTTCGGGCCTTTATATATTTCGCTCCCTCCAGTTTTTCAATGTGACTGCTCAAATTTCCATCGGTAACATCCAGTCTCTCCTTTAGGTAGTTGAAACTCACTTCCTCTAAAGAATTTAAGATGGTCATTATCCCGAGTCGGATAGGGGAATGGATTAACTTGTTTACCCCGGAGGGATCAAAGTTTATCATTATATCACTTTTGCTTTAGCTTTATGATAATTGCGGGGGTTATATATGTGAGTATCAGCAGTATCGCAAAAAGCGCAAAGGAGCTTTTTGGATAGATAGCCATAATAATTGCTCCGATCCACCATAGTGGAGAAGTAAAGGATAGGAGCCGCCAGGAGAGCAGGAACGAATGGATGAAGAACCCTATACCAACTAATATTGCTATAAAAGCCGGTATCAATTCAGGGTTAGAATTGGTTACAGAGACCAGGACAATTGCTAATACAATACCAATAGATATAGCAAACCATGTCATGCCTACTGCTTTGCCAACAAAGGTTATGATCCCGGTTTTCGTAAATTCCCTTTTCCCTAAAAGATAACTGAAGAACCCCCCAATGCCCATAACTAAAAACCACACAATCGGAATCATTACAAACAAACTTAGCCAGCTGAACAGGATATTCAATCCCATACCAGCAAGAACAAGAATTCCCCACAACAATTGATAATCGACTCCACTTATCGCAACCTGACGAACCTCCTCTTCTGTCTCTTTTAGCATATTCCTGATATCTTTTAAATTCCTCTCGGCTTCTTCTCTTTCCATTTTACCTCCTTTTTTGCTTTTGCAAAGAACTTTGTTTTGCAAAGTATATATTCATTTCTATTTTTGTCAAGGGGTAAAATTTAATTTTTATTTTTTTCTAGTAGGGGGTGGGGGTATGGCTCTTTAATTAACCACCTGAATTGCTAATGAATATGCTGAATGTGGTTCCTTTACCCACCTTACTTTTGACCTCTATTTTTCCTTTATGGTCCTCTACTACTTTTTTCACAACTGTCATACCAAGTCCTGACCCTGACTTTCCGAAGGTAAAAAATGGGTCGAATATTCTACCAATTACATTTTCGGGCATACCTTTCCCATTATCCCGGACATAAAATTTGATACCTCCCTCAACTTCCACTATCCCCAACTCAATCTCTCCCTCATCTTTAATAGCTTCACCGCTATTTTTTAATAGATTTAAAAAGACCCTTTTCATTTTAAATGGGTCAAGGTCTACATAAAGGTCGGGGGGAACATTAACCAGGAGTTTTATTCTTTTCTTATCGATACTTCCTTTAAATAATTCGGTAATGTCTTCAAAAAACCGGGAAACTTTTACTTTCTGAATATTTATAGTGCTTACATCTCTGCCAAATTCGAGTACATCCTCAATCAAATCAAATACAAAATTCACCGAACTTTCCATAGTTTTAATATAGGACTTGAGTGTTTGGTCCTCGAGTTCATCCTTTAACATCAAGGTATAACCTTTTATTGCAGAAAGTGGGGATTTTAAGTCATGGATTATAGTAGAGCTCAGCTTCCCCAGGATTGAGAGTCTTTCTTCCTGAAGTTCTCTATCGACAATCTTTTCATCGAGAGCTCTAAGTCTAGTTGAAAAGGTTTTTAATAGGGTAATAGCGAGTATTGGTTTTGTCTTGAGTAAATTTAAGAAGCCGTCCTGGCTGATTTCTAAGAGTATCGCATCCTTCGATGCTATGACTGTTGCCGATCTTGGTTTTTTTTCAAGGAGAGACATTTCCCCGATGATATCTCCGGATTTGAGTTCTGCCAGAAGCTTTGTTTTTTTGGTAACTTCAACAGTCCCTTCTTTAAGAATATAGACTTCTTCTCCCCATTCACCCTCTTTAAGTATGGTAGAACCTTTTGAAAAAGAGACCTGCTTGAACAGACTTTTTATCTCCTCTATCTCCTCTTCGTTTATCCCTTTGAATAATTCCTTAAAGAACTCTTCCATATCAAAAACTATATTGGATTAATAAAGAGATGTCAAGGTTTATTGAAGCAGATGGCGTGAGGAAGAAATTAGTTGAATAATCGAATAGTCAAATGGTTAAATAGGGAGATGGTCGAAAGTGGAGGGCAACCACTCAACTATTTCTTGTCTTCTGTCTTTTGTCCAGGGTATTTTTACCTAAAACAATTAGAATTTACCTTGAATTCTTAAAAGATTTAGATATAATCTAATCACAATGATTCATATATATACTGGTGATGGCAAAGGTAAGACCACTGCCGCTACAGGCCTCGCAGTGAGAGCGTTGGGCGCAGGTTTATCTTCAATTATAATAAGATTTATAAAGGAGATTGAGTCTTCAGAAGATGCTCCAATCAAGGAACTGGGTATACCAGTTGAATATTTCGGGACTGGTTTTATTCTTGATGAGATTTCAAAGGAGGCAATTGATTTAGCGCGAAAGGGATTGGAGCGAACAAAAGAGATAATAGATAAAAAATTATTTGATGTTTTAATACTGGATGAGGTAAATATTGCAGTAAAGGTTGGGCTTATATCCGAGCAGGATATTCTTCAAATCCTAAAAATGGTCCCGGACGATATGGAAATTATATTAACAGGCAGGGGAGCAACGGATAAAATGATAGAGAAAGCGAATCTTGTAACAGATATGAAGGAAATAAAGCACTATTACAAGGAAGGGATAAAAGCAAGAAAGGGGATTGAATATTGATAAAGGTTTACCTGCTTGATTACGATTCAATAGAAAAGGTAGTAAAAGCGGCACGTATATCCCATGGCTCTACGTCTGACGGAATGGGACCCAGGGACAAAAAACTTATAAGACATTTAATCCAGGTAGGGCATGAATCTGTTTTTGAGCATTGTTCCTATACATTTGAGATAGGAGGAGTCTCAAGAGCGTTACTTCAGGAACTTGTTCGTCATAGAATTGCCAGTTATACGGTTCGCTCAACAAGATTTACCTTAAAAGATATTACAAAGGATATAGAGATAGAAAAAGCTGAAGATTTATCTGATTATCGTAAGATTGTGGATAGGTATTGTGTGGTTCCTGATATTCCCAAAGAGGCTTTAAATGAGTTCTATAAAAATACTGCCTTATCCCTTAAAGAAGTATATAAGTTCCTCAGAGAGTATAATCTGCCCAATGATAAGGTTAAGTATCTTCTACCTGAATCCTTTAAAACAGAATTGTTGATGAGTATAAATGTAAGGAGTTTCCGAAATTTCCTACGCCTACGGTCTTCAAAAAAGGCACTCTGGGAAATACGGAATCTTGCACTGGAAATGTATAAGGTAATACCTACGGATCACCATATTCTGTATGAAGACCTTAATCTTCCCCAAGAGGATTAGCCACAGAGGCACAGAGTGATATAGTTAAATAGTTGAGTAGTTAAGTCGTTGATTGGGAATCCTGTCCCCTTGATTCTTGACACTGGACGCTCGACTAATTCCCACATATCACATACCACATATCCCATATCACGTATCCTTTATCACTTATCACATACCACAATAATCCTAACATACCAACCGACTAACCGGCCAACTCCCTAACCTAGAACTCCACGAACTCTATGAACCCTATGAACTCAATAAACTCAATGAACTGTCCAACCGTCTGACTGACTAACGCGCCAACTCGTTTTTTCACAAGAAATGAAAGGTCGTGGTGCGGTCTGATCTCGCGATAGCGGCTTGACATTCTCTTTCGCAAATTTAAATTAATACTATGAAAACGGGTTCTGCAACACTGCCACTTCATGGAGAGAAAGTTCCCAGATGGCTCTTTTCAAAAATGAAAGAGCTTTCAAGGGCCCTTATGGAGGCGATGCTTATAGAGTACCCTCCTGAAGAGATATTAAAACACTTATCAGACCCATTCTGGTTCCAATCACTTGGTTGTGTGCTTGGTTTTGACTGGCACTCCAGTGGAGTTACTACCACCACAATGGGTGCGCTGAAAGAAGCTTTTAAGGATTTAGATGCAGGTATTTACGTTTGTGGGGGTAAGGGAAAGGCTTCACTGGCAACACCAGAAGAGATAAGGAATATAGGTTATAGAACCGGTATCGAGGTAGAACCTCTTATATATACAAGTCGAATAACTGCCAAGGTTGATAACACAGCTGTTCAGGATGGTTATTCTATCTATCATCATACGATTGTTTTTACAACTTCCGGAGATTGGTGTGTTATACAGCAAGGGATGAATGAGGAAAATGGAATGGCAAGGAGATACCACTGGGTTTCAAAAGAAGCATTGGATTTTGTCAATGAACCGCATAAAGGTATAATTAGTGACGGTTTTACAAAACCTTTGAATATGGTATCAAAAGAATCAGAGGAGTCACGAGAAATATCAACAGAGATTGCCTCTCTATATCCTGAAAAAACGATAGGGGAATTGAAGAAAATAAGGGAACTTGTACTTCCGGAAAGACATCTGATTCTACTTTCTGATATAAATATAAGGAGATTAATTAAGCCTTTGGAATTGGCATTTGATAGACAGCCTGAAGATTTTGAAAATCTACTTGGTATTCGTGGTGTAGGGCCTGCAACGATTAGAGCGTTAGCTCTTATAGGAGAGCTCTTGTACGGTAAACACCCAAGTTTTAAAGACCCTGCAAGATATAGTTTCGCCCATGGAGGTAAAGATGGGATACCATATCCGGTGGATAGGGAAAATTATCAGCGCTCTATCAATTTTTTAAGGGAAGCTGTCTCCTGTGCAAGGATAGGAGAAAAGGAACGACTCAAAGCACTGCAGCGACTTGCCGCAGTGGATTCCTGAATCTAAAACCTAACCAGGGATAATTGGCCACTGATTGAATAAGTTTTGCGTTTTACTTCTAAACAAAGGGGGAGTGGGTAGTCATATTGACATATAGAATATTGACATATAGACCTTATTCGTTATCTTTCGCCTATGGATAAATTCTTTAAACTCGTAGAAACACTAAGAAGAAAATGTCCCTGGGATAGACAGCAGACCCTAAAAACACTTATTGAAGAGCTCATTGAAGAGGTCTACGAACTCAATGCTTCTATAGAAGAAAATGAGTTAGACGGGATAATCGAAGAACTTGGGGATACCCTTCTTGGTGTCTTTATGATGGGTGTTGTTCTTGAAGAGAAGGGAATTAAATTTGACGAAGTGGTAGGTAGAGTCCATCAGAAGATGATAACACGGCATCCCCATGTGTTTGGTAGGGATGAAGCAAAATCAGCAGAGGAGGTTCTTCGTAAGTGGGAGATGAGGAAGGGAAAGGGTTGGAGCGTCCAGAAAAGTCTTCCTGCACTGTTACGGTCTTCTAAGATTCAGAAGAAAGCGTCGAGGCAGGGTTTTGATTGGGATGATATATCGGGTGTGTATGAGAAGATAGGGGAAGAACTGGGGGAGTTAAAGGATGCCGAAGGAGAGGGAGAAAAGATGGAAGAATTAGGCGACATACTCTTTGCCTGTGCGCACCTGGGTAATTTCCTTGGTATAAACCCTGAGATAGCTCTTCAGAAGGCCAATGATAAGTTCGAGAAGCGATTTCAGTTACTTGAGAAATCACTCGCGAATAGAAATATGAAAGAGTTTACAATCGATCAACTTGAAGAGATATGGCAGAAGGTTAAGAAGAATGGACAAAAGGAGGATTGATGCTTCTTTTCTTAATATCTATTTCAATAACTAGTACTCTATACTTAAGAACTGATAGATTTACATCCCTTGAATATTCGAATTATATCTATATCACCACAGATGATGGAGGATTTCTTGCTTTCAACCCAGAAGATAGCACCTGGGAAAATAGAACAATTATTTCTGGACTTTTTTCTAATACCACAAAGGATATATCCATTCGAAACGATACTATATGGGTTCTCACTCCGGGAGGTATTACACTCTTTAATAGAGCACTTGAATCCATAAATTCACTGGAGTTTAACCCCTTATTTTTTAATGATACAAATCCTAATACAATTGTGTTAGATAGTGCGCGTGTGATTTTAGGTGGAGAAACTGGATTGCAATGGTTCCGAATAAGTGGCTTTGATAACCCTAACAGGGTAGATCACATAGATTATGGTTTCAATATATTTGACATCCTTCCTCTTGATACCTGTTATTTTCTTGGAACTTCTAAAGGAATATATAAAACTTATGCCTTTTCCAATACCGATACGGTTAAGATTGAGAATTTGCATAACACATATACTTTAAAGAAAATTGGTGCTTCAATCTGGGCAGGAGGGTCCTGGGGGTGTAAGAATGTTACAGAGGATTCTGCAGCCTTTTCTTTGCATACCGTCCGGCAGATTGCAGAGATAGATAATAAAATTTATATAGCAACATCAGGTGGTCTTTACGAGTATAATGGTGGATGGGATAGCTTAAGCTCTGGGGATGTGAGGGGTGTGTGTAAGCCTGATTCCTATGATTCTCCGCTCCTTATTGTTCGAGGCGAGGGGTTTTTTACCCTTTCGTCAACTGATTACATAAGACCCCCGGGTCTTGCTTCCAATAAGGTCTGCGATTTAACCCAGACTCCTGATGGAACAATTTACATTGTTCACAGAAATACAAGACGGGTATCTAAGTTTGATGGTAAGGAGTGGGAAATTCTTAATCGGAATAATGAATGGGGTTTCCCGGGAGGTATTTTATTTAATATTGAATCCGATTCAGAAGGAAGGATTTATTTTGGATTCTGGTACTGGAATATAGTTCCAATTCTTTATCAATGGAAAGCTGATGAGGATAGTTTCCCCCAGCCTATCGAACTTCCGGTTCCTGCAGGAACAATTGGGGGAATGATGGTGGATAGGAATGATGACCTCTGGATAGGAGCATTTGCTGGAGCAACAAATGATTGGATTTTAAAGATGCATCGTGTGGTGGGTGAGGAGGATTCACTCCTCTGGACGGTTTATACTGATCCGTCCATTAAATGGGTCAGGGTGTTTGCAGAAGGTGCTAAAGCTATATATGGTGGAAATTCACCCACTTCAGGTGGTGCAGGAATACATATCCTTTCTCCTTTAGGTTCGGTTAGTAATGTTACAGGGAATCTTGGGAGTAGCACAGTATCTATTGCGACAGACTTAGGATATGATATCTGGGCCGGACTTGAGAATAATCTTGTACATATATCTGGTGATGAAATAATCGAAGTCTTTTACGCGAGTAACTCCGGTTTACTCTCTGATAAAGTAGATGGTCTTGCTTTTGACTTCCAGGGTGGTATGTGGTGTTATCATAGCGGCGAGGGATTAAGTTACAGGGGTCCGGAGGGCAACTGGGAGAGGTTTCGAGGTTTTTCATTTGTAGAAGGAGACGATGTAACCTACCCCTTGCATTTTTCTCAAAGTCACCATCTATTCATTGGAACCTATGATGGTTTATATGAGGTGGATATAGACTTCAATATTCCCGAGGATAGTCTAAAATACCCCGGAACTAATGTCTATCCAAATCCTTTCAATGTAAATGAACATGATGCCCTTTATTTCTCGTCGAGTGATCTTCTTAATAAAACGATATATATCTATGATATCTATGGAAGGCGCAAAGGGGAATACCAGACTTCAGGGGATTATCTTCGTATAGAAGGGGTAGATTTACCTTCGGGTCTTTATTTCTATGTAGTAAAAGGTGAAGAAGGTGTTGTGGATAAGGGACGCTTTGTAGTAGTTCGATAAGCCACACCCCACTTTAATTTCTCGAAAAGTCCCCTTCCAACCTACTTAACCACTCAACAACTTAACAATTTAACTATATTGTTTGGCTGTTGACTACTGACATTGGACTTTGGACTTCGGACTAACAAAAACCATTCAACTATTTAACTATGTTACTCTATTTACTCGGATTACCCCGTAGGGAGGACCCGACCGTATCGGGGTGTCTCTGTGGCGAGAAATAAGTAGCCTTAAGGGGTAGTACGGAATCAAAGCCAAAGCGGTCACGTATTTTTTGAATTTGCTTCTCCAGTTTTAATCTCTTCTTATCCTGAAACAGAGATGGAATGGTTGTGAAATCAGAGACCATTACGCCAAGTAATCGCACCCACCTCTTGGGCATTCCGTCAAATATTTCCTTAACAACAGGGTATATTTCTCCATTGAGATTCATTGGAGTAACCCTTCTGCAGTCTGTATTTTCAGAAAAATCAGAGGCTCTGATTGTAACGGATATCTTTGTGGTATAGAAGTTAAGCCTTTGCAGTTTTGCCACAATCTTTTCAGTCAGGTAGTATAGGAGAGAATGCATATTGCTAATATCCTTTGTGTCCTTTCTCAGAGTATGTGATTTACTTATGGATTTCCTCTCTATTGGTTTTTCTATACCTTTCTGATGAATACCCATTACCCACTGAACTCCAACTATACCGAATCTATTGTATATATCCCTTAGAGGGTAGTTAAGTAGCTCTCCTATCGTATAAATGCCTATTTTATTTAGCTTTTCATGAGTTCTCTTTCCTATCCCCGGAAAGCAAGAGATGGGTAGGGGAGAGACGAATTCTTTTTCCTCTCCTCCTGGTATTTTTATTATCCCATCGGGTTTCACCTGTTCTGCTGCTATCTTTGCTACAATCTTACTCTTTGCTATAGAAACGGTAGCTGTTATATCGAGTTCTTTCTTTATTCTTCTTTTTATTCCCCTTGCTATGCTTAAGGGGCTCCCCAAAAGCTGTATTGATCCGGATATGTCAAGAAATGCCTCGTCAAGTGAAACTACCTCCATTTTCGGTGAATAATCAATGAGTATGGAATAAAACCTACTGGAGAATTCTCTATATACTAAGGGATGTCCTCTGATAACTATGCAGTGAGGGCAAAGTTTTTTTGCTTCAAAGATAGGTTGAGCGGAATGGACGCCGAATTTCCTTGCCTCATAGGAAGCTGCGGACACAACCCCCCTTCTTTCTTTTGGGTCTCCACCCACCACCACAGGTTTCCCTTTTAGTCTGGGATCCAGAGCCTGTTCAACAGAGGCAAAATAGGCATCCATATCACAGTAGAGTATCATTTATAATAACTCCTTACAACACCTATAACTACCCCTATTACCTGAAAAGTTTTCTCTATCACGGGATAATCGGGGTTTTCCGATTTCAGTACCCATTTCCCATTCCTTTTATCCAGACGTTTAACTGTTGTCTCATCCTCGACGAGAGCAACTACTATATCTCCCTTTCTTGGCTCTTTGGCCTTATCTATAACTATAAGGTCACCTTCCTCAATATTTGCTCCTATCATGCTGTCTCCTTTAATGCGAAGGAGAAAGGCTCCCTTCCATTGGTTGAGCGAAAAATGCCCCTCCACTCCTTCAAATTGAAGCGTGGGCTCTCCCGCTACTACTCTTCCAATTATAGGTATACCTCTTTCTTTTAGACAGATTCCACGGGCTATACCTTCTTCTCTTCCAATGAGCCCCATGTCTGCCAGCCCATCAAGATGAACCTTTACAGATTTTGTGCTTCTAAAACCCAGGTGTCGGGCGATCTCTCTTATACTTGGGGCGAACCCGTTCTTCTCAATAAACTCTTCCAAAAACTCCATTATCTCACTCTTTGTGTTCTTCCGCATCTTTTCCACCTTAAGTAAACATATGTTTACTATAAAATAATCAATTATTTTCATTTGTCAAGGGGTTTTTATTTTTCTCGTAAAGACGCAAAGTGAACAAGGTTCGCAAAGAAAGTTTTTTATGATTAAAAATTTTAAAGATATTGGTTCCCAACCCTCTAACATCTAAAATCCAATCCCTAAATCCTGTCTTCCGTCTTTGGTCATCGGTCATGTTTGTCACAGAGGCACCCCTATCCAATCGTTTCCTCCTTACGGGGTAAGCCCCGATGAAATAGTTACACATTTCATAGGGCAGGCAGAGGGCATTTTGATACTTGATCTCTAATTGGGATAACTCAACTAATCAATTGTTTTTTCGTCTTCGGTCTTATTTTATTGAGAATTGTAAGTCTAAAGTTGGAGGTAGGATGGCGCATGAACTTTCCCGGGGAAAAATTTAATTTACTATTGACATTTAGTGATTTTTCTTTACGCTTATAATTCGGGATGTTCAGTAACATGGTGGTACACCTGACTATATAATTTAGCATAGTTGTTATTATCCTGGAAGTAATCTCTTCTATCTTCTCTTATTCTAAAAAACTTATCTTTATACAAGATATC
>Ga0315538_1000759_pt1 | contig 19740 bp, 9 predicted proteins | sample SalMarSW160230MG_2_FD_203834 | JGI IMG/M metagenome (GOLD analysis project Ga0315538, IMG submission 203834) | Salt marsh sediment microbial communities from the Plum Island Ecosystem LTER, Massachusetts, United States - Salt Marsh Sediment SW1601-230 ...
GTAAATAAATGGATTCCTGCTTTTGCAGGAATGACATTTTCAATAGATTCTTCGCTTCACTTCGTTACGCTCAGAATGACTTTTTTACGTCGCCGTTTCGGCGACGGCTAAACAAAACCAGCATAAAGCTAGGGGCTTTGGGATTTGGCGGAATTGGTAGGGCAAGCCCCACCCTACCCTACAATAAATACAGCCTGTAAAAATATCGTTTATTGTGTAAAAACCGTAGAAACCACAATTGACAGGGAGCTTAAAATAGTGTATATTGATTTATAGGTTTTTAGTAAGTTAAAGGCCTTTTGGAGGAGTGTTTCTTGCAGGGACAAGTTAGTAAAAGCATATCTGTGCCGGACGTGCCGATAGGCAACTACCTGATAATGATGCTGCTGACGGCGACGTTTGCAATGCAGATTTCGTTCGACACCAGCCAGGAGTATCTTAGCGGCCTGATTTTGAACCGCTGGTCCGTTACGGGAATAACCGGCCATATGTGGCTGCATGCAAATGTTATACACATTGTATCGAACTTAGTTGCACTATGGATTTTCGGACGACGCGTGTGCCTGCGGCTCGGCAATGAGAACTATCCTTTTGCATTTCTTTTTGCGGGTGTCGCTGCAGCGGCGGCACACATTGCTTTTGACGGCCGGCCCGCTATCGGAGCAAGCGGGGCGGTTATGGGAATCCTGGGTATGTATGTCGTGCTCTGCTACGGCAACTTCGGGCGGCTGGGGCCGTGGCTTATCCTGTTGTGGTTTTTGCTGAACCTGGCAGCAGGTATGACCGGATATCTTCCATCGGCTTATATGGGACACTTCGGCGGATTCATCAGCGGGGCTGCGCTTGCGGGATTTCTCGTATTTTTCAAAATCGTCAAGACCGACAACACAATACTCAGAACATCAGCATAGCAATTCTGCGGCCTAAGCTACAAGGCGTCGCCATTGTCATCCTGCTCGTCCTCTTCGAGCTTCCATTGCTCCGTTTCGTCCATCTCATCAATCTCGCGCTTCATATACCGCATAATCTTGTCCTGCAGAGGCGCCATTTTGCTATACCACTGAAGCATACTTTGATAGCTGGACACCAGCATATCCAGGCGGAGCAGCTGCCATTTGGCCAGACACTCCGGCTCCTTTATGTTGGAAAACGGATCGCATTTGAAAATTCCCTTGCCGTCCGGCCCGACCTCATATAACTCGCAATCTTTACACTGTATCATTTTGACACCATAATAAAAAATATGCTACTCACCAAATACTTTATAGCTTTACATTCGCATCTTGTATAGTATTATATTATCTCAATAGTGAAAAGTTTTTTTACAATGAAGTTTTTGTCTGGATTCAGGAGAAATAAATGGCTAAAGCAAGGCGCAGGCGTAAAATTGGCAGTAAAAAGCGAAGAGTCCGCTGGAAAATACGGCATAAAAAGAGTGGATAGCAGTCGTTTGTTGTGCATACGTTGTAATGCGTAAAATAAACGTGATACATTAATGAAGCATTTCCAGATTATTTTCAAGCCAGATAACAGGCAAATTTCAATTCACGCCGGCGCTACAGTCATCGAGGCGGCGGCGCAGGCAGGCATTATCCTGAACTCCGTCTGCGGCGGTAAAGGCACCTGTAAAAAGTGCGTAGTCCGCCTTGAGCCGGAGGGCAGGGAGGTCTTGGCCTGTCAGTACAATATCGAAAGCAACCTTACTATAACAATCCCCGACAGCTCGAGATTTTTCGAGCACAAAATCCTCACCGAAGGCGTCAAGACAGATGTTCAATTTGAGCCGGATATATATAAAAAATATCTTAAAGACGCAACGGCTGATGAGATATTCGGCGTAGCCATCGATATCGGCACAACTACAGTCGTTACCAAACTAATCGATATGAAAGATGGAAAGTGCCTGGCAACGCAAGCGGCCCTAAATCCACAAACACTATACGGCGATGATGTGATATCAAGAATTGCATACGCTCAAACCGATGAGAAACTGTATCATCTGCAAAAATCAATAATCGACTGCATAAACAAATTAACCACAAAGCTCTGTGAGCAGGCCTCAATAGAAATAAGTCAAATCTATGAAGTATGTGCTGTCGGCAATACAACAATGAACCATATCTTCTTGAAACTTCCGATAACCCAGCTTGGCCAGGTGCCATACAGAGCATACAGCATTGATGCCTGGGATGTACCGCCGAGGCAGCTCCATCTATTGATGAACCCCGCGGGCAATATCCACACCGTTGAGAATATCGCCGGCTTTATCGGCTCCGACACGACAGCCGTAGCAATTGCAACTGACATTGATTCAGCAGAGCAGATGACACTTGCCATCGACATCGGCACAAACGGTGAAATCGTGCTCGGCGCCAAGGACAAGCTCTATGCGGCAAGCTGCGCAGCAGGACCGGCCTTCGAGGGTGCAAGGATATTCTGCGGCAGCAGGGCGGTTGATGGTGCAATACAGGCCGTTATCATAAACAACGATGATATTGACTTGGATGTGATAGGAAATTCTCCGGCCCGCTCGTTATGCGGCAGCGGTCTTATTGACGCAGCGGCAGTTATGCTGGATTTGGGAATTATCGACAAGACCGGCAGGTTCGCAAAGCCGGATACACTAACAGGCAAAGTGCCGGAAAAAATCATTCAAAGAGTTATCGAACACAACAGCCAACCGGCTTTTACTCTTGCAGATATGGATGAGAAAAAGGTTATCTTAACGCAGAAAGACATACGCGAGGTCCAATTAGCCAAAGCCGCTATCCGAGCGGGAATAAAAATTCTACAGAATAAAATCGGTCTAAAAGATGCCGATATAATGCAGATTCTCTTGGCCGGCGCATTCGGAAATTACATTCGGCCCCAAAGTGCACTAAAGATAGGCCTATTGCCGGAGGTTGGCCTTGAGTTGATTCGCTTTGTGGGCAATGCAGCCGCCACCGGTGCACAGACAATGCTTCTATCCAGCCGATACCGTGAAAAAGCCCTCCAATTAGCCCGTAAGATTGAGTATGTTGAAATCGCCCACAGTAAGGATTTTCAAAACACCTTTGCAGAATCAATGTCATTTTGAAATCCAAAGTGCAAAGCTGAAAAACGGATGGAGAGACCAGGGACCATTTGAAGTGCAAACCGAGGACCGTCTGATTAGCTCAAAAGCCCGCAAGCAGGGTTGTTAAGGCGTCATTGCGGATTTTATAATGCGTTTGAATTTGATATATTTGTCTTGACACCGTATATCGTATTTTGGTATCATTACGTTTTCTAAAGGGCCGGGGATTTTCCTCTCTTTCCTCTCCCTCCACACCCGGCCCTGTTTTTCTTTTTTTCGATTATCAGCAAATTTTCTTATAAACAACAAATAATCTTTTTTAAAATGGCCCTGTTACGAGGTGTTACATCAAGTGTTGAAGGAAGCTAAATTGCTATATCGCCCCACAGGCGTAAGACATTCCAATAAAACTGAGCAAAACTGCGCCTATATTGCCCGTGTGCAGCCGAAAAGGTAAATCATATAAACAATATACCCGCAAAGCAGTATTGCTCCGCCGATACGGCTGATTGTGCGCCTGCAGATAATGACTAAAAGAGTAAAGCCAATGCTTACGGCAACCATAATATAGTAATCAGTCGTTATGAGGCGCCTGCTGATATTAAACGGCTTGACAATTCCCGCTGCGCCGACCACAAGGAGGGTATTGAAGATATTTGAGCCGACCAGATTTCCGATAGAAATATCATGCTCACCTTTGATTGCGGCCGCTATGCAGGTTGCGAGTTCCGGTAGAGAAGTGCCGACTGCAACGATAGTTAGGCCGATGACAGCTTTGCTTAAACCGATTCTCTCACCGATAACCACTGCTCCTCGAACCGCCATATCCGCGCCAAGGGATAGCCCTATCAAGCCAATGACAATGAACGGCACACTCTTTTTCATATTCGTATTTTGTATTTGCTTTGCCGTATCTCGATTTGAAACTCCAGCATCTCTGCGTGCTAACAACACGGTGAGCAGGATTAGTGCGACAAAAACGGCCAATAAGATTACGCCCTCCGGCCTGGTCAAAGATAAATTGCGCAGCAGCAGCCATAAAAGCAGAGTCACCAGAATCATCACCGGTATTTCACGAAGAAGGGTCTTCTTCTGAACTTGTAACGGCCGAATGAGACTCGCCAAGCCACCCACGAGAGCCAGGTTGGCAATATTGGAGCCGTAAACATTTCCGACGGCAATATCCCCCATCCCGTGAACAACAGCAGCAATACTGGCGGCCACCTCCGGGGCAGAAGTTCCCATAGCTACGACCGTCAGGCCTATAACCAGCGGACTTATGCCAAGCCGCCCGGCCAATCCGACGGCTCCAACCACCAACAGCTCAGCGCACTTCCATAGAATTACCAGCCCCGCAGCTAAAAACAAAATCGCCAAGAGTATGTCCATACGAAAAAAACCGGCTAAAAAAGTTTGCTCTACGCACTTCCTTACACTCGCGGAAACATATTGGCTATAACTTTTCCGAAAAAACCATAAATAAGAACCTGAAAAGCGAACATAAACGGAAAAAGAATGTAAGACCGCAGTGTTAAGCCGGCAAGAGCAAATGAAAGATACTGCCCGGCAAACGACACGAGCAGGTTCGACATAACAATAAGTAACTTAAAGGGATTTCCCCTGACCATATCCAGCACAGAACCGTAGGCCGGGTCGATATCGTAGGCAAGTCCCAGGGCAAGTAAAACAATACCAACATATATCCATCCCGCAACAAGCCATTCCGATGACATAAGACTTACAATTTTGCCAACAATTCCATATACAACAATCTGAACAGCGAACATAAGAGAATACAATGTCAGATGCTGGAGAAATGGACGAGCCGGCAACCTTTTCATCTGCACTTTGACAGTCAATGCCGGTGTGGCAATCTTAAAAAGTAAACGCGAGGGGGCCGTTTTACAAGTTTTATAGTCTATGCCCTTGTATTTGATTGATTTAAGATTTTTGGCGTAAACTGTTAATGTTAAAAGCAGCAAAATTATGCCCAAAACAACAAAAAAGACCACGACCCTGTCGCAGAAGAACCATCTTATCGCCTCTTTAAGCGAATTGAAATCAAGCGAGCTTTTTTTCTTTTGAGCAACCATAATTATTGCATATACAATATCTTAACTGTGTCCCTTCGTCAAACGCAATACTGCTTGCTGAATGATTATCCGATAACGATTGAAGGAAATCCACCGATACGAAACTCCGCTGTATTTGTGTTCTTTGCGGTCAATTATTTGTCAGACTTTGCCGACAATGACGCAGGCATTGTGGCCGCCGAAGCCAAAGGAGTTGCTCATCGCAATATTGACCTTCGCCTTTCGGGCCTTTAACGGCACATAATCTATTTTCAGGTCGCAGCGTTCATCCTGATTTTCGAGGTTTATGGTGGGGGGGACAATTGATTCGTTGATGGCCTTTATACATATTATAAGCTCAACGGCACCACTGGCCCCAAGCAAATGGCCAAGACTGCTTTTCGTTGAGCTGACAAGCAACTTGTAGGCATAATCACCGAAAACAGTCTTAATGGCAGAGCTTTCAGCAATATCGTTTAGCTCTGTTCCAGTCCCGTGCGCATTGATATAGTCAACTTTCTCCTTGTCTATGCCTGCATCGAGCATAGCAAGCTCCATTGTTTTTGCGGCTCCATCGCCATTGGGCATAGGAGCGGTTAGGTGATAACCGTCATCTGTGGCTGCATAGCCAAGCAGCTCAGCGTATATTTTTGCATTTCTTTTTTTTGCATGCTCGTATTCCTCCAGGACGAGAATACCCACACCTTCTGAAAGGACAAAGCCGTCTCTATCCTTATCGAAGGGCCTTGAGGCCGCCTGCGGGTCTTCGTTTCTGGTGCTCAGCGACCTTGCAGCGCAAAAAGAGGCAAGCCCTATCGGTGTAAGAGCCGCTTCCGAACCGCCGGTAATGATAATATCACTTCGCCCTGCAACAATGTTCATATAAGCTTCGCCAATCGCATGATTACCTGAAGCACAGGCACTTGTGACACAGAAATTCGGCCCCCGAAGTCCATAGTAAATTGCGATAGTTCCACAGGCTGCGTTTGCCATAAGCCGCGGTACAGTGAAAGGCGAGAGCTGCCTTACACCCTTTTTTAATAGTCTTAAGTGCTGGTCTTCAATCTCCTTGATACCGCCAATTCCCGTACCTACGATGGCACCTACACGAATCACATCTTCCCTGGAGAAATCAAGTCCGCTGTCATTAACAGCCTGTATGGCAGCGACGACGGCAAACTGCGTGAAGCGGTCCATTCGCCTGCTTTCCCGCTGTTCGATGTATTTTGTTACATCGAAACTTTTTACCTCGCCTCCGAATCTTACCGGGTACGCACTGGTATCAAAGGATTCGATGATAGAAACGCCGCTTTTACCCTCGCATAGCGCAGCGAAAAGCTTATCAGCGGACTCGGCTAAGGCGGTGATACAACCCAAGCCTGTTATAACAACTCGCCGTTTGGTCATGCTCAACTTTTTCGCTACTGTTTGCTTTTGGATTGCGCGATATTGACGATATATTTGATTGCTGCACCGACAGTCTGGATTTTTTCCGCTTCCTCGTCCGGGATGCTCATATCAAACTCATCCTCAAACTCCATAACAAGCTCGACGGTATCCAGCGAGTCGGCGTTCAAATCGTTAATAAATGAGGTATCGCGTGTTATTTCAGACTTGTCTACGCCCATCTGCTCACTTATTATGCCTATCACTTTGCTTTCAATTGCCTTAACATCTACTTCGTCAACGCTCACTTGTTTATCCTCCCTAATTAAATTAGGAATTTTTCTTTACCCTAAAACCAAATTCCATTTACGATAACTACCAAAAGCAGTAAACCGTGTCAACAATATATTGGCGGTTATAATACCCCCTTAAACGAATAATTACAAACACTTTTTAAATTTTTTTTGACTATTTTTAAACGGCTTGATTTGAAGGATATCAGAAAGTTTAGCTGTTTTCTCCAAATAAACCAGTGGTTACATTCACCTCGGCGCGGTTTTCTCGCCAAGTCAGAGCCGGCAGTGGGCGACAAGATTATCCGAACCGCAGCCGGACTGGCTTTCCGTCTGAAAAAATTAATCCGGAAGACATAAAACAAAAGTCAAAAGAAAATTCATTGATTATTTCTGTTTTAGCGTAACTTCAGGCGGGCGCAGATAGTTAGGTCGCAACGTCAAAGGTTCTGCAAACTGGTTGGCAAGGGCTAACTGCCAGCCGAGCCGGTGGACCATCGAAGCCCTCGGACTCCAACAATCCTCATCAAAAAAATGAACGCCATCTGCTTTGAACTTGTCTCTATGATATATCAGACCGTCGCCAAGGAGTCGGATTGGTCTTTCTCTGCAGGCAAACCGGTCCAAAAATTTTTTAGCGGTCGTTATGGAGTCTGGGAGGATTTTGTTCCAGATTCCGTCGCTCGTGCGTTGATAGACGGCGATGTAGAAACGGCCACGTTTGGCGTCGATAATGGGAGCAATGACTTCGTGGCTCGTAGAGTTTATGCCGGTTACGTTGGCTGCGATGACATCGAGCGTGTCAACAGCAACAATCCTTGAGGAGTTGGCAAGGTTCATTGTCTTTGCCAGAGTAACGGCAATTCTCAGACCTGTGAAACTACCCGGGCCGACCGAAATATAAACCTGCTCAATGTCATTTTGTTTTCTATCAAGACGCCCGAGAAGGGTGCGAACCGCAGGAAAAAGCTCGGCACTGTGCTTCATCGGCCCGGAAAAGGTTGCCTCTGATTTTAAATCCGGGCCAACCGCCACTGCAACAGAACCAATTCTGCTGGAGGTTTCAACTGCCAATATCAAGGATTTTTCCGCCATAATGGCAATATTTTCTATGAAGAATCACGTCCAAAAATTCGCTCAAAAAGCCGTTTTATACCCATAAAAAAACTGTTTTTTAGCAATAAAATTTTCCCCAGATTTCTCGAGCCGTTCAGTTTGTCGAAACTGCAATATAGATATTATCGGGCAAGCATTTATAAATCAAATTTTTCCTTGCAAATTTCTTGCTTTTTGTATACACTTAACTATCGTAAGGTTAAATTTATCTGTAAATTGGAGGTCGTGAAGAAAGACTAAATCGGTGTGAAAAGCTTCCAGAGGAGGCACTTTTTTGGGGCAGGAGGTTAATTTTGGACAAGTCAGAAATTTTTACTGAATTTTTTATTAGAAAGTCTTTGCTCTTGACACTGGCAACGATTTTGCTTTTTGCAGTATTCGTAACGGAAGTTACCCAATCTCAGACAAGCAATGTAGATGCACACATAGCGTTCAACAAGATAGCTAAAAGGTACATTGACCAAGGCATTGAACAATATAACGAAGGGCTTTTGGAGCAGGCAGAAAAATCATTCCTTAATGCACAGATGCATGAGCAATATCTATCCGTTACCGAACGGGCGCAATTAAAAGAGCTTATAGAAAAAATACATGAGAGAAAGCGCGTCAACGAAACATACAGGCTTATTGTGACATTAATCAACCAGAACAAACTGGCCGACGCCAAAGCACATCTTGAAAGAATTATGGAATTCAAATCCATAAGCAACGAAGAGAAGACGCAAATATTAGAAGCGATTACTAAAATAGACAACCGAATAAAACCCGAAGCACCTCCTGCAAAACAAACCACGGCCTCGACCAGACAAGAGGAACTAATTGACGCGGAAAAATCCAAAGGTGCAGGCGAACAAGAAAATTTGCAGGAAATGAACGAGCAGGAAATTGCAGACCTCTATTACCGCAGCATTGGATTATACGGCACCGGACAACTGGAAAAGGCACGTGAAGGTTTCGTCAGAATCTCGAAAAGCGGTCGTATTCCACAAAAAATGGCAAAAACAATAGATGCCTACATCGGGAAGATAGATGAATCTCTGGGCCGAAAAATCCCAAAGATAACCACCGCATCGAGAGATTATGTAAAACCTAAAACTATCAGGCCAAAGCTCGTTATACCGAGACTAACATCGCCATACAGTGCTGTCGAGCCGCAAGCTCCCGAGCCGATGGCAAGCGAAGGAACTTACATCGACGTGGTTAACCGCAAAAGAAACATCATCCAAAGCCACACCAGAGCCGTTGTTAATGACACTATAAACAAGGCGTCCAATTATGTAAATGAAGGTGAATTCGACAAGGCAACAGAAATTGTTGCATCAGCAGAAATAACTGTCAATAAAAACCAGATGTATCTCGAAGAAGCACTTTTTGAGCAGTGCAACAATACATTAATGCAGCTTCGAGAACAAATAGACGAGCAGCAGCGAGAACAAGCCAAGCAAGAGGAACAGGAAAAACATACAGCGGCGATTGAGGCACAACGTCAGTTTAGAAAACAGATGGAAGCTGAAAAAGCTGAAAGAATACAGTCGCTGATGAAAAACGCGCGGGCTTATCAGAAACAGCAGCGTTATGAAGCGGCACTCGGTGCACTGACAAGTCTGCTTGCAATAGACCCACAAAATGACGAGGCGCTGCTGTTAAAAGACACACTGGAAGATACGGTTTACTTTAAGAAACAGCTGGATATTAAGAAAGAGAGTAATAAACAGAGAGCAGACATACTGCTAAAAACCGACGAGGCGGGAGTTCCATACGCTAAAGAGCTGAGCTACCCTAAAAACTGGAAGGAGATTATCGCAAAACCCACACGGCAGCCGGATGAACCAATCGGGCTTGACCCGGCTGATGTTATGACCTATGAGCAATTAGATTCAATCGTGGACCTTTCGGCATTGACACCTTCAATGCCACTTAGCGATGCGGTGGATATAATAAAGAATTCTGTTTCACCACCGTTGAGAATAGTCGTCTTGTGGCGAGATTTGCATGACAACGCTGAGATAGATCAGACAACAGAAATAAATATGGATGGCCTGGCCGCGGTTCGGCTGGGTACCGGATTGGACAATTTGTTAAAAGCCGTTTCGGGTGGATTTGCAGAACTCGGCTACGTCGTTGAAAACGGCGTAATAACCGTAGCTACGGTAGAATCACTTCCGAGCAAGCTCGAGACGCGAGTTTATGACATAACCGACCTTCTTGGCGAACCAGCCGATTTCCGTCAAATACCATATATGGAACCTTTGGGCTATGGCGGCGGAACGGGCGGCTACGGCGGCGGCTACGGGGGCGGCGGTGGCGGCTACGGCGGCGGAACAACAGGCGGCTACGGCGGCGGAACAACAGGCGGCTACGGAGGCGGCGGCTACGGCGGTGGCGGCTACGGCGGTGGCGGCAGCTACGGCGGTGGCGGCTACGGCGGTGGCGGCTACGGCGGTGGCGGCTACGGCGGTGGCGGCTACGGCGGCGGCGGCTATGGCGGCGGCGGCTATGGCGGCGGCGGTGGCGGCTATGGCGGTGGCGGCTATGGCGGTGGCGGCTATGGCGGTGGCGGCTACGGCGGTGGCGGCTACGGCGGCGGCAGCTGGATGAGCGCCCTACGAGCAGAAGATTTGGTTATTCTTATTCAAGATACCATTGAACCGGACAGTTGGTATGACATTGGCACAGGAGAAGGAACTATAACACCTTATCCAACTCAACAACCAAAAAAGCTTATTGCAATGCAGACACGCGAGATTCACAAGAAAATCGAAAAATTACTAACGGATATGCGTAAAGCCCTTGGATATCAGGTTTCTATCGAGGCCAGATTCCTGGTGGTAAGTGAAAACTTCCTTGAAGATATCGGCCTGGACCTCGATTTCCAGTACAATATAGGCGGCAAGTGGGGCCTGCTTGATTTCTCCCAGGGTTCAGCCATTTCTACACAACCGGATATTTCAACAAAAGTACCAGGGAGCTTAGGTGGTATTGCACCGGCCGTTGCAATGACCGGCGGCTATGGCTCCATACTCGATGATTTACAGGTGGCCTTCATTCTTCGGGCAACTCAGGGCCACACGGACGCAAAGACCTTAACTGCTCCGAAAGTTACCGTTTTGAGCGGTGAATCAGCAGTCTTCCAGATTCAAAGTCAGGTCTCGTATGCACTGCCGCCTGATGTTATACGAAGCGTCAGCCGTGGTTACTACGCCGGCGGCGGTCTTGAGGCGTTAGGGATACAGCAGAATGTGTTCTTCACACCTATTGGCACAGTGCTGAACATTACTCCCATTATTACTCCCGATAAGAAAAACGTATTGCTCAATATTGTAACTCAGATGCAGGATTTACTCAGGATGCAGACCCATACAGTTGCAGGCATTGTGGGCACAGCAGGTGGAGAATCTCAACTCGTTGAGTATCCTGTAACTGTCCCTGAAACAGAGACATCGCAGGTCATGACACGCGTGAGCGTGCCGGACGGCGGAACATTACTATTGGGCGGCCAGAAAATAACTGTAGAAGTTGAAAAAGAGGCAGGGGTGCCGGTAATGAGTAAAATCCCTATTATTGGAAGACTGTTCAGTAACCGCAGCAAGATAAAAGACCAGAAGATATTACTGATACTGGTTAAACCGACCATTATTCTACAGGAGGAGCGTGAAGCTGAAGCAATTGCCGCATTGGAAGGCAGATTATAAACTTCGGATTCGGGCGATTAGTATGGAAGTTCATTGTTCATAGTTCTTCGTTGTTCATTGAACACAAAACACATAACAATGAACAGATTGAAGCAATAAAATGGAACGAAAAATTCGGATACAATACAGAACATTGCGGATGCTGGTTAGCTCATTAATCCTGCTGTTGACAGCAGGATTCGCAGCAGCAGGCAACCTGTCCAGCTCAACATTTTATGATATACCCCAAAGCGGTGATAAATCTTACAAGCAGGGTGAGCTGATTGTATGCTTTTCAAATGTGGAACCAGGCGCCCAGCTTCCCAACGGAACAGTGATAGTCGGCCCATTCAGGCGCAGCGCAATAAAAAACATTGTTTCGGACTCTGTTATTGAAGGCGCCTCTATACATAAAGAATTTGAACACATCGTCTCCGGATTAGCCGTTATTAAATTACCCGAAGGCGTGTCCGTAATAGATGCCGTTATCCAGTTCAACCAATCGGCTAATGTTCTATACGCTGAACCAAACTACAAAATCCGTGCGTCCCAGGTTTACCCCAACGACCCCAGATTCACCGACCAGTGGGCTTTGGATAATACCGGCCAGTTCGACGGGATGCCCGATGCCGATATTGACGCTCCCGAGGCCTGGGAAATCGTCACCGACAGTAATGTTATAGTAGCAGTTCTCGATACGGGCATTTACTATAGCCATCCCGACCTTGCGGACAATATGTGGATAAACCCCGGTGAGGTCAACGTGCCTGGGACAGTGGGCCCGAACGACTTTAACGAAGTCGATGACGATGGTAATGGTTATATTGACGATATTTACGGCTATGATTTCGTGGATGATGACAGCGACCCCTGTGACGAAAATTATCACGGCACCCACGTAGCCGGAATTATCGGTGCGGTAGGTAATAATGGAACAGGCATTGCCGGTGTCTGCTGGGATGTCCAGCTGATGGCCTTGAGGATTCTCGATGCCGAAGGTAATGGAAACGTCGATGATGCCATCGAAGCCGTCGCATATGCCATCAATAATGGTGCCGAGATTATAAACGCCTCGTGGGGGACCGACGATTACGACTATATTCAGTCGCTCTATGGTGCTATCGCACTGGCCCGCGATGCGGGAGTCATTTTTGTTGCCGCTGCCGGTAACAACTTAAACAACAACGATGGAGCCGAACCTGAATATCCGGCAAGCTTCAACTTAGACAACATAATCTCCGTAATGGCCACTGATAACCTCGACAATATGGCGTCATTCTCTAATTACGGCCGAACATCAGTGGACCTTGGCGCTCCGGGTGATTATATATTCAGCACCACCCCAACGGAAGAAACGGGCGCTATGGGGACCGATGAGGTGGATACCGACTACGCCTTTGTGAGCGGCACATCTGCGGCCGCTCCACACGTATCAGCCGCTTGCGCTTTAATAAAGGCGGTCGATCCCAACCTGACATACGGCGAAATAATACAACTTATCCTCCGAAGTGTGGACCCTGTTCTGCCTGGACTTTGTGTTTCAGAAGGACGTCTTAATCTTTTCTCGGTCATACGTATGGTTACTCCCGGTGCGGTCCTGAATACAACAACAAGTGTAAGATATCCGACAATTCAGGATGCGATAGATAACGCCAATAACGGAGATTTGCTAATAGCCGACGCAAACAACTGGTACTTTGAGCGTATTGATTTCCTCGGCAAGAAAATAACACTGCGCAGCGGCGCTGTGGATGCTCCTGCTCCTTATGGAACAACCCAACCAGCAACCACATATATCTCCGCCTTTCTTGATAAGTATCACGCCGGCGGCGGCTACGTCGGCCCTGTAGTAACTTTTAATACCGGCGAAGATTCTGGAACAACAATCAACGGATTTACCATTAACGACGGCGATGGAGGTATCCAGTGCACCGGCAGCACTCCTGTAATTTCAAACTGCATAATTACAACAAACTCCGGTGCAGGCATCTTCTGTAATGGCTCAAGTCCGAATATTACAGGCTGCACAATTAGCGATAATACCGCCAGCATGAGCGGCGGAGGTATCTATTGCAACAATAACTCAGACCCGGACATAAGCAGCTGTATAATTATGACGAATACAGCTTTTGGAGACGGCGGCGCTATATATATTAACAATAATTCCAACCCGGACATAAGCGGCTGCACTATTGCAATGAATACGGCTTATGGAAGCGGCGGCGGTATTTACTGCGCCCTTAACTCGTCAACAAATATCAGCAATTCTACAATCATATATAACTCTTCAGGATACCACGGCGGCGGTATATACGCCGGCTCCGACTCAGACCCGAATATCAACAACTGTTCAATCAGCGTAAATACAGCCAACGGTCAAGGTGGTGGAATTTATATAAATGATGGAAACGAACCAAAAATTAAAAACTGCACAATTACCCAAAACGAATCAGAATGGGAAGGCGGTGGTATATACCTTTATAATGCATCTCCAATCATTACCGACTGCAATATAAGCAACTGCAGCTCACACTGGGACGGAGGCGGTATTTATTGCGACTATGGTTCCGAGCCAAACATTACAAACAACACCATAAGCGGCAACACCGCCGACTACGACGGCGGCGGAATCTATTGTAACGGCACCAGCCCATTGATTAAGAACTGTCTTATAGTCGCAAATAGCGTCGTTAGCTGGGATTGCGGCGGTATATTCTGCTGGGATGCATCACCCGAAATCAGCAACTGCACTTTTGCGAAAAATTCCAGTAATGAATATGACGGATTAGGCAGTACTGTATTCTGTTTGGGAACATCGAAGCCGATAATCACTAACTGTATCTTCAATGATAATAACGATGTTGCAATCTATGAATATGAGCTACAGTCCGACCCCAATGTGAGATTCTGTCTCTTTTATAACAATCCCGACGGCGATTATTACGACAGGGATACGGGGTCTGTTTACGATTTCAACAGTCTCGACCCCAACAACTTTTTGGCAACGATGAGACATTATGACGTCGAAGATTTTAACGACAGCAATAATATCGGCGGCAATCCGATGTTCGTGCATGGCCGGTTAGGCGCTTACTACTTGAGCCAGTATGAAGCTGGGCAGATTCTGGATGTAAATGGAGTCCTTGTTGACCCGAATGTCAATCCCGAGGACGCAACCAGCCCGGCTGTCGATGTCGGCAGCGGGGATGCAAACGACCCAACAATATTAATGAATCTCTATTCGACTCGGACGGACAACTTCGAGGACCCAAACGGCAACAAGGATTTGGGGACAGTCGATATCGGCTTCCACTATAACGACCCTCAACCAACGGCTTCGTATCAGCTAATTACAATGGCAATCAATGGTACTATTGTCCCCAATTTCGGGATGTACACCCAATATACGCAGGTTTTGTTGGAAGCGGCGCCGGATGACCCTGCCATTTATCAGCTTAGTTATTGGCAGGGCACGGACGACGACACATCAATGGAACTGCGTAACATTGTGACAATGGATTCAAATAAACAAGTTATCGTTGAATTCGAAACAATTCTGGTTTACCTGCGGGCGCGAGTTGTGGGCGGCAACGGAACTGTTACGCCGCGCAGCGGCACGTATCCACGCGGCACGGTCGTCAAGCTGACGGCAACTCCGGTTGACCCGGAGAACCATGTCAGATGGATGGAGGATGTAGATGACCTTTACTCAACTTTGCTTACCAATACGGTAACTATGACTGACGGGCCGGCTCCCATAGCACCCTTTAAAACAGACCCTCAAGGCAGACAGTTTAAGGAAGTTGAAGTCGAGTTTTATCAGCCACGAATACTGCATTATCCGGGCGATGCCAATTATCCAACACTTCAGGCCGCTATCGACGACACAAACGATAGAGATATAATTATAATCGCACCAGGCACCTATACCAGCTCCTGGGGTTTTGAGATCGTCAGTAAGGCCATTACTATAACCAGCGCCAATCCGGATGACCCCTGCTGCGTCGCAGCAACAATCATCGAACAGGATGCCGGCCAGCAGGGTAATGTCGGGAGGGCTTTTTCATTTGAATTTGTGAACAGGGATACGGTTCTTAACGGCATTACCTTAAGAAACTGGGGCGGCAGTAGCGACAATGGTCAAAACGGCGATTCCGGTGCTACCCCTCCACGCTGGGACGGGGAACCCGGCAACGACATTTCCGGCGGTACAATACTTTGTGTTTACGCATCCCCGACTATTAAGAATTGCATCATTGAAGGTTCTTACATCTTCGCCGGTAACGGTGGAAATGGGGCTGGTGGTAATGGTGGCCATCCAGACGCCGGCAATGGCGGCTGGCCCGGCAGGGCCTATGGCGGTGCGTTATACTGCGAAGGTTATCCTTCCCCCGGTTATGAAAGCAATCCGCTCATAATTAACTGCACCTTCAGGAACTGCAGCGCTACCGGCGGCGACGGCGGTGATGGCGGTAGTGGTAATGATAATCCTACTGGATCGGGCGGACGAGGTGGCGGCTACTACTACTATTATGAACCTTATTCTCCGTGGCAATTTCAATATGCCGATGACGACTACAGTAATCCATCCAAATACAGCGGCCGGGGTGGTGCGGTATATATAGGCCCGAACAGTGCACCAATATTTATAGATTGTAACTTTGAGGATTGCCATAGTCACGGCGGCTCCAACGGAATCTGCGGTGAGAACGGAATAACAAACTCCAGAGACGAGCCGAGCATACGCTGGAAAATCAAGAATATGGGCGGTGCAGTACATTGCGGCGCGGGAGGCCAGGGAACCTTTATCGGATGTAGATTCACTGATAACTATGCAGACGTAAGCACCGCCACGCCGGATGGTTATACCAATAACGACCCGCATGTAAGCTACGGCGGCGCTGTTTCCTTTGACGAAGGCACGACACTGACGTTCGATAACTGCACATTCGGCGAAAATTTAGCTACAATCGGCGGAGCAATGTACTGGAACTGGTCGCATTCGCTCATCGATGACTGTAATTTCGTAAACAACACGGCAAACCACGGCGGCGGAGTATATTTTGTCGGCGGCTCGGCAAACATCGCTCAAAGCAGCTTCAGCGAAAATGACGCCAACGGCTTACTTGGTGAAGGCGGCGGTATATTCTGCTTCGATTCGAACACGCTGATTATCGATTGCAACATAAATAATAATGACGCGAACAGCTCAGGCGGCGGTATATATATCGGCGGCAAGGAGCCGATGCAGGTCAAGAACTGCCTGATAATCGGCAACTCCGCAAACAGGGACGGCGGAGGAATCTCAGCCAACTGGCATTCAAAACCCGATATCAACAACTGCACAATTATTGATAATATAGTTACAGGAGACGGTTTTGCACGCGGATACGGCGGCGGATTGTACTGCTCTTATAACAGTTTTACCAATATCGCCAACAGCATTATGCTGGGCAACGTGGCAGGCCCTAACGATAGCAGTAGCACCGGCGACCAGATTGCGGTCGGCACCGGCTATGAATATGACAAAAGACCCGGAACTGTTGCCGTCTCATACTCCGATATTCTCGGATGGAAAGACGCTCAGGATGTCAACCATATTGACCCTGATGCCGTATTTGTCGATACAGACTGTTTCCTGATTTGGGACTTAAATAGCGTCATCGATGAGGACCCGCTGTTTACCAATGGCTACTTCTTAAGTCAAGTCGCTGCCGGGCAGGATATAAACAGCCCGTGTGTTGATACCGGAAGCGACCTCGCAAGTAACTTAGGACTGGACAATTACTCTACCGGAACAGACTATGTTCCTGACGCCGGCATTGTCGATATGGGTTACCATTACTCGCTAATCGGCATAGAGAACGAGCTAACCCTGAATCTGAGTGTAATTGGTCACGGCACGGTATCGGTCGAGCCCAATACAATCGACCCCAACAGCGGCCCGAACACGTATATACTATACAGAGGCACAGCAGTACAATTGACGGCAACGCCCGAAGAAGGGTATCGAGTGGGGAGATGGAGCGGGACCGATAACGACCCATCATGGAATCGCAATACTAATACGGTACTGATGGACAGCGATAAATTAGTCGTTGTCGTGTTCGAGGAGGACGTTACCAACAACATGCTGGTCCCGTCTCAATACGCAACAATCGAGCAAGCGGTCGCACAAGCCGGCTATGGTGATACCAATATTATCCTTAGCCAGAAAGTGCATTATGTAACCGACCCGAACGGCATTGATTTTATGAGTAAGAGTATCACCCTGACCTCCACCGACCCGGACGACCCGACTGTTATAGCCAATACGATCATTGACTGCCAGGGCACAAGATATGCTCCTCGCCGTGCGTTCTACTTCCACAGCGGTGAAGACGCCAATACGGTTGTAACGGGCGTAACAATTAGAAATGGTTATATAAATGGGGCAATCGGAACAGATGGGCGGTATGGCGTGCTTACTCCCGACCCATACGAACCGATAGGTGATGACGAGAATGACCCGCCTCGTGCAGAGCGCGGCCAGGATGCTGCCGGTAACGGCTATGGCGGCGGTATTCTTTGCGAAAATGCAAGCTCTCCGACAATCAAAAACTGCGTGATAACGAACTGCGTGGTTACCGGCGGCCACGGTGGTGACGGCGCTCAAGGCCAATCGACCTATGAAGGAAACGAAACCTGGTCTTATCTGCCTCCCACAGAAGATGCAACTATACAAGAAACAGGTGACGGACAGTGGGGCGGCCACGGTGGAGACGGCTCCGGATATGGTTATGGCGGCGCTATTGCCTGTCGGGATAACAGTAATCCCATTATTGTCAATTGTATAATAAAAGACAATATGGCAAGAGGCGGCTGCGGCGGTATCGGCGGAGACGGCGGATACAGCGAAGTCGGAGGCAATGAAAGCTGGGGCGGAAACGGCGGAAACGGCACTGGCGACGGCATCGGCGGCGGTATTTACTGTGACGACGGAAGCACACCGGTCATTATAGACTGCAACTTTGTAAATAACATCGCCGCAACAGGCATATTAGGACAGGGCGGCTCGGCCGGCGCAGGCAATGATACCGACCCGCCAGCTCAGGACGGCTCATCAGGTTATGCTTTATCTACCGGAGGCATTGCAGGTGGTGCAGCTTACTACAATAGCAGCAGCAACGCAAACTTTACTAATTGCACATTTACCGCCAATAAGTCCTACGAAGAATATACCGACTATGACTTAAACAGCAATTTAACACAAATAAACTCAGCCAGTATGGGCGGCGCTTTATATTCCAAGCCCTTCAACACTATTACTTTAAATAACTGCACGTTCACAGACCATTTCGGAGGCGCCGTTTTTGCCGAATCCGGCTGCATTATCGATATCAACGACTGCACCTTCAATAATAACGAGGTGCCCCAGCGAACTTATTATTTATATACTTACTCCTACAACTATGCTGATGTCTATGAGGACTATTTCCTGTCAGACCCAAATACGGGAGGCGGAGCTGTTTACATCGGACAAAATTGCTTTGATGTAAACATACGGAACAGCCGATTCAACGGTAATTCCTCCTACTACGATGGCGGCGCAGTCAGCTGCATGAGCGATGCAAACTTCACAAACTGCTCATTCGGCGAAAACGAATCCTCCGGCAACGGTGGTGCAATAGACGCATATTTCCAAAACACCAGTGCGTCAAACTCAGTTACAATATTGACACTAAACTTCGAGTCCTGCAGCTTTGCCGCAAATAAGGCCATCGAAGGCACGGATGGTTACGGCGGCGCAGTTCACTTCCAGGACTTCAATGCCACGTTTGACGATTGCTATTTCATAGCCAACACAGCCAAGAGCGGCGGCGGTTTATTCCTCGTAACCGGAACAATCAACTTGAACGGCGGATTTATAAACGAAAACAAGGCCATCGGCGGCAGCGGCATCGACACAAGCGCCGGCTTTGACCTTACCGGCAGTTTCGGCGTGAGCTACGAAATAGATATGAGTGCCGGTTTAGATATCGGCGGCGGTATCGTTTGTGCCGATGCAAATGCAATAATCGAAAACTGCTCCTTTAATAACAATATCGCAGACGGCGTTAACGGCTCAGGCGGTGCAATCAACTTCTATGGCGGATATGTTACAC
>Ga0315538_1000761_pt1 | contig 19720 bp, 15 predicted proteins | sample SalMarSW160230MG_2_FD_203834 | JGI IMG/M metagenome (GOLD analysis project Ga0315538, IMG submission 203834) | Salt marsh sediment microbial communities from the Plum Island Ecosystem LTER, Massachusetts, United States - Salt Marsh Sediment SW1601-230 ...
CAGACCCAGGATAAAATCAAGGATATCGTCCCCCAGGGCGCTATCGACACGCTCACCCGGATGGTGCTGGCTAACGCCATCTACTTCAAGGCTTCGTGGATGATGCCCTTCCAGAAATCTGCTACCCAGGATGCGCCCTTTACGACACTGGAAGGCAGCCAGGTCACCATTCCCATGATGTCGCTGGAGAAGAATAAGCTGAGCTACCAAAAAGGGGACGGTTACCAAGCCGTGGCCCTGCCGTATGTGGACGGGAATGTGGCCATGGTGCTGCTGGTGCCCGATGTCGGCAAGTTCAGCCAGTTCGAAGCCAGCCTGGATGCGGCCAGGCTCCAATCCATCCTGGATAGCCTGCAGAGCACGGATGTCATTATGAAGATGCCGCGCTTCACAGTCGAATCGTCCTTCTCTTTGGGCGATACGCTGGCGAAGATGGGCATGTCGGATGCCTTCAATGCCAGCCAGGCCGATTTCTCGGGCATGGACGGCCAGCGTGACCTGTATGTCAGCTCGGTGATCCACAAGGCATACGCCAGTGTTGACGAATCGGGCACAGAAGCGGCTGCTGCTACCGTAGCGATTGTGGGCCTCACTGCCACAATACCGGGCGAGCCAGTCAGCTTGACCATCGACCGTCCGTTCATCTTCGTTATCTACGACCAGCCTACCCAGTCTATTCTCTTTGTCGGCCGCATCACCAACCCTGGGAAATAAATAATGGATGACATCGTTCCCGCTCAGGTGGGGGCGGCTTTTTGCCTGCCCGTGCAAGGTGAAGGTTAGGTTGGCCAGCGAAATGGTTTGATTTCGCCCGAAAAGATAATACACAATAAAAACCAAGTAGATGGAAAGACCACAAAGGTAAATGAAAAAAAACCAATTTAGTACATTGACATGACTCATCCTGATTTTAAAGGATGAGTCATGTTTCTATATCTCCACAATAAGCTGCTGATAAAATTTACAGTTCAATATAATGGGGTGGACTGGTAAAATTCAGACCCACTTGTTAGTATATGTTCAATTGAGTTTCCCCCCTCAGGACAGGGCTGTTTGCTGTATTTCCTTCTTCATGCCGTGTGCAACGCGAAGTGCCAGGCATGGTTAAAAATCAACATTTGGACGGTTTTACCCCCATTTTTCCGGATTTATAGGGGGTGAAATTACCTTATATAGACATCAGAGGTAGCGTAAAGCCCCTCCCTCATCAATCGCACTGAAGAGGCCGCGGGTTCGAATCCCGCCAGGTCCACAAAAATAGCATTGTTTGCTAAGTGGTGGTGGATCTTCCTGTTATTCTTTTATTGTTCAAAAAGATTGTATTTCTTTTTTGATAAAAGTCGATAGGCAAGTGTCCCGTGGGGATAGGGACAAATGTCCCGAATATCCATAGACTTTAATCCAGTATCTTCACAAAACTGTTGTAGAGTTAGAACTACCCAAGAACGTAAATGAGCCATATAAGCTTTGTTATTATTCTGTTGGGCATAGAGTAGAGCTCATTCCTAACCAATATTGGTTTGGAGCAACAATAAAGATGAAGAGGTTGATTGTGTGCATCCGCCGGCACGCGGCACACCCTGCGCCGGGTGATTCATCGTCGCCACCTTTTCGTCGAGGGTCAGGCGAGAAAGCAAATCCTGAACTCGTTCACAAATGGGAAGATTGCTGTCTAGGTAAACAGGTTGATTCATATGAAATCCTTGATTGCGAGTGTAAAACATCTGAACTCTCCTGGCCCCTCCTTCACAAGACGGGGTGCTGAGGAGAAGGTTCATGCAAACAGCAACGAAACCTAAATCTCATCCAGTCCGACATATTCAAACCAGTCGAAATCCGCCGTATTTGCACTTGGTTGTCCATTGCTGCTGGCATACATCCCGATATAGGTACCCACAAACCCTCCTGCCAAGGGGGTGCTCAGGACCCGCCCATCCACACCTTCGGCAACAGGTTGCCACGCCTCCGGCTCGGTGGCGATGTAGAAACTGTAGGCTTGCCCGTCAGCCCCCACCTTGAAGTAGAAGCGATTGCTTTCGATGGGAAACTCGGCCAGCGTCACTTCCGTGCCGGTGGGAATCGGCATTAATCGCAAATTGGGCTCTGGCGTCGAACGTTTCACGAGACGCACAGTCGTCGCCGCTCCGCCCGTTATGACGAAGCGTAAATGAAACTCGTTGTTCTGCAGGAGGACCAGCCCCGCGCATTCGTAGTCATGCTGGGGCTTGAACTCGAGCGCCGCCCGGGCGGTAAAGCGCATATGCTGCTGCCGCCGTCCAACAAAACTTGGATTCGCCAGATCCGTCAGGCGCTCAGGCCGCAGCCGCAAACGCAAATACCCCGGCCGCACATTGAGGCTCCAGAAGTCATCGCGCGGTGTCCGCAGGAAGTTCCACTGCGGCGCCAGGGTCTGGGTTTCGAAGTGATCACAGACAGGCAAAGAGGGCCAGCGATGTTCGGGCAAGTTCGGCGCCCGTCCCACAAACTCAACCCGCCCGCTGCCGGCGGCGACCACAGGCCAACCGTCCTCCCAACGCACCGGAACCAGAAAGGTCTCGCGGCCGAGGTTATAGAAATATCCCCCGTAGGGCCTCATGGCCAGTAGGACCATCCACCACTCGCCGAACTGGGTCTCCACAAGATCTGCATGCCCCGTGCCCACCATTGGATAGTCCAGCCCCAGGTGGCGATGGGTCATGATTGGATTACGGCGATTCCCTTCATAGGGTCCTGTAATCTTTGCACTGCGTGCAATCGTCACAGCATGATCATGCCACGTTCCGCCCTCGGCAATCATCAGGTAATACATCCCCTCTAGTTTGTAAATATGTGGCGCCTCCGCGTGGACTGCTCCTTTGAGGGCACCATCCCAGAGAACATGCACGTCGCCGACAAGGCGCATGGACTGCAAATCCAATTCCTGCAGCCAAATCTCTCGATGTCCTTCATATTGACTCCGAGGTGGTGTCCGGTTGCCAACATACCAGGCGCAACTATCGTCGTCAAAGAACAGGGAAGGGTCGATGCCCGGGGCGTTTTCCAACCAGTACAGCTCTGACCACGGTCCGGCCGGATTGGTCGCCGTCACAATAAAGTTGCCTTTTTTCGACGTTCCACCCACCAGGGTATTGATCACGTAGAAAGTTCCCTCGTTATAACGGATGGTCGGCGCATACAACCCGCCCGAGGCGTACACGCCATCCAGGGGCAGCTGCGAGGGCCGATCCAGGACATGACCCAGCTGGCGCCAGTGGATGAGATCACGGCTGTGGAAAATCGGCAGACCTGGAAAATACTCAAACGTGGAATTCACCAGGTAATAGTCCTCGCCCACCCGACAGATTGAGGGGTCAGGATAAAACCCTGGCAGAATAGGGTTACGAAATGTTCTGGGCACGGGTTGCTCCTTTCGGTGGAACATAATGGCGATACGGTCGCTGAGGTAGTATGCCGTCGCCAGGTCATAGGTGATATAGAGGATGCTCACACCCAATTCATCCCTGAGCTTTTTGAACAAGTTGACAATCGACATGCGCAGGGAGGCATCGACCATCGAAACCGGCTCATCGACGATCAAGAGTGTTGGGTAGGTCAACAAAGCCCTGGCGATGGAAATTCGCTGCAACTGCCCTCCAGGGAACTCGTTCGGATATTTCCCGGCAATTTCCTAATAGGTCAGACCCAACAAAAAAATCGTTTAAAAGAGTGTCAAAGCGAGGCTCTGGGGCGGAAAACCGACACACAGCCAGGCTTAAGCACACAACAAATGATTCTGATAACCATTTGGCAGGCAATCAGGTAGTTCTAAAGGTGATGGCGGCAACCGCGAGCGGCGAAAGCTGGACACTCGCTTTTCCCTCGCTGATCTTAACCGTCTGCAAAGGCTGGCTGCAGATGGCATTTGGATTCTCGTAGGTATTGCGCGCATCCGGGCCTGGGCCGCTGACAACTTCAGCGGACATGACTGATACGAGTTTTCCCCTGCCAGGGTCGATCTCAATTTCGGCAGCTGCTCTGATATTGCGATTGACCAGAAAAGTATGTAGGACGCCATCGCCCAAGATGGCGCTGGTGTCGATGGTGTTGACCCTCCCATAGGATGGGCTGTCGTAGGCTGGCCCCTTGACAGAGGGCAGGAGTGCAGTCCCATCCCGCCGGGATGAGTACATAGCAAATGGGTAGAAGATCGTCTGCAGTAGCATATCATCGCCGCGGGTGAGGATCGGGGCGATCACATTGACAATCTGGGCGATGTTGGCAATTTTGACAATGTCGGCATGTCGGATGAAGCAATTGAGAAAACCAGCCACAACGAGGGCGTCTTCCAGGTTGTAATGTTCTTCGATCAAGTGCGGAGCGAATTTTCCGCTGCCATTGGTATGTTCAGGGTTTTGGGTACGGTACCAGACATTCCATTCATCAAAACACAGGTAATGGCGTTTCGTACTTCTGCTGCGTCCTTGCACATACCGGCAGACAGCATCTATTTCCTCAATCTGCTGGTCGATCGAGTTGGTGACCGCCAGATAATCGGCGGTATTGCCCTTGCGGTTGCCGGCGTACCGGTGCAGGCTGATGTAATCCGCATATGTGCTGATGTACTCCAGTACCGTACGATCCCAGTCCATGTAAGTGGATAGGTTTCTGCTGCACGAGCCGCAAGCGATGGTTTCGATATTCGGGTCAGTATCTTTCATCAACTTTGCCGCCTGCTGTGCGAGGACGGCATACTGGTCAGCCGGCATGTGACCAAGCTGCCAGGGACCATCCAGCTCGTTACCCAGGCACCACAGCTTAACGCCATACGAGGCTTCTGACCCGTTTTTTGCACGCAGATCGGCGAATCTTGTCCCAACGGGGCAGTTGCAGTATTCCACCCAGTTACGGGCCTCCTCTGGTGTGCCTGTCCCCAGGTTGATGGTCATCATAGGCGTCCAGTTCATCCTGCGTGCCATTTTGATATATTCATCTGTGCCAAACTGGTTTAGCTCGATGCTCTGCCAGGCCAACTCGCGTACCGTTGGGCGCTGGTTCTTTGGACCAATGCCGTCCATCCAGTGATAACCGGAAGCAAAGTTACCGCCGGGGTATCGTACTGCTGTCAGGCGCAGGCGTCTTAGCGCGTCCAACACATCTTTACGGAAACCGTTTTCATCGGAATGGGAGGATTTTGGATCAAAAACGCCTTCATAAACTGCCCGCCCCGTGTGCTCGAGGAAACCGCCGAATATACGGGGGTCCACCTCGGCAATTTTATAGGCGGGGTCAAGAACAATACGTGTCTTTTCCATGATGAGGTTCCCAAAATCGAGCCTGATTATGTCTCTTTTTTTAGGCGTTCAGTTCAAAAGGACCCGGATTGCGGCAATGGAGGTGGGCGGAAGGGTAAGGTTGAGCTGATCGAGCCGGCATGTAAGGTCGATTTCCTGCGGAATGACTTGCCCAGGGTCATCGAATGTGTTATGGACATGTATTTCACCCGTCAGGACCTGTCCGATCCCCTGTTCAATCCGCGCCCCACCGAGAAGATCGACTGTCGCTTCGACAGCTTCGCAGGCATGGCTGTTGGTAACGGTTAAGAAAAGCTCTTTACCATTTATTGAGACGCTGCCGGAGACGAGTGGAATGGATCCCTCCATCGTCTCGCCTTTTTGCAGCGCGTTCTGCCAGGATGTTTGGATAATATTGCTTTTCGTGAAGTGGATGTCTGGCGTCTCGATTCGAGCTCGCAGTGCCGTCGCACCCTGGTGGGGAGCGTACATCTCGTAGACGTAGCCAGTCGGCGTGACCAGCATCTGCTCGCCTTCGGTCAGGATCATCGCCTGCAAGACATTAATAGTCTGCGCGATGTTAGCCATCACCAGCTTATCGGCGTGGCGGTTGAAGATATCGAGTGTGTTGGCAGCGACAATCGCATCACGGATAGTGTTCTGTTGGTAGAGGAAAGCTGGGTTGGTTCCCTTTTCGACCGGGTGCCAGGTTCCCCACTCATCGACAATCAAGCCGATTTTCCGACCCGGATCCCAGGCATCCATCGCCGTACGCTGCTGGATGACCAGAGCTTCCATCTTGAGCCCTTTTTCGAGAAGGCGGTAAAATTCGTCCTCAGTATATTCGGTAGCGGTGCCGGCGGTGCCGCAATAATAGTGCGCGGCAAAGCCGTCGATGTTATTGAAGGCCCAGTAATCCTTATAAAGCTTGTGGAAGAACCGGTTGGTCCATTCGACATCATTGCCGGATGGGCCACAGGCGATGACGAACAGCTTTTTCCCAAAGCCGCGAATAAAGGCAGCATAACGGCGGAATTCCGTACAGTAATCTTCCGGGGAGAAGTTCCCTCCGCAGCCCCAGTTCTCGTTTCCCACACCCCAATAGGTTACGTCAAACGGTTCGGGACTGCCGTCCGTAGTACGCTGCTGCGCCCAGGTGGAACCATTGGGACCTGAATCGGGGAAATTGCAATATTCGACCCAGTCGCGCAGTTCGCGGGCAGTTCCGGAGCCGACGTTCCCACAAAAGTACGGTTCGGCGCCAACCAGGCGACAGAAGCGGATAAATTCCTGGGTGCCGACGTGGTTGGTTTCGACCACTTCGCCCCAATGGATGTTGATCCGGCGGGGTCGCTGGTCACGCGGGCCAATTCCATCCTGCCAGTGATAGTCATCGGCGAAGCAGCCCCCCGGCCAGCGGATGACCGGTGGATTCAGCCGGCGCAGGGCTTCGATGATATCGGTACGAAAGCCGCCTATGTTGGGTATGGGCGCATCCTCACCGACCCACATGCCATCATAGATGCACCGGCCGAGGTGCTCGGCGAAGTGACCGTAAATGTTTGGGTTGATGGTGGCGATTGTATCAGCCGGGTTGAGGGTGATTTGAGTCGTATTCATTTTTATTTTTACCTTTTTATTTTTACCTTTTCATTTCTCTGGAGAAGCCTGCCCGGCGTGCTCCGTATACAGGTAGCACTTCACCATCCGCCGTTCGATTTGTACATCTGGGGGATCAACTTGACGGCAGATATCCATCACCTGCGGGCAGCGACCCGCAAATTTGCATCCCACCCGGCCATATTCTTTCACCTCCGTCGTTCCGAGAGAAATATGCCTGGCCCATGCCTCTCTGTCTTTGGGGGCGGGTTCAGGAACTGACTCGATGAGGAGCTTCGTATAGGGATGGAAAGGCCGGTTCAGAACATCATCAACTGGTCCGGATTCGACAATGTAGCCGCGCAGCATGATCCCAATCCGGTCGCTGATGTAGTAGGCAGTCGCCAGGTCATGCGTGATGTAAATGACGCTGACCTTCTGTTCATCCCGGAGCTTACGAAACAGGTTCACGATCTCCATACGCAGAGATGCGTCGACCATTGAGACGGGCTCGTCGGCGAGGATTAATTTGGGCTGGGAAATGAGGGCCCGCGCGACAGAGACCCGTTGGATCTGACCGCCGGAAAGCTCGTGCGGATAGCGCCTGCTCACCTCTTCCAGCGACAGCCCCACATTGCGAAGAGATTCATCCACAATTTGGGCCGCATCACGATGGTTTGGCGCCATCCCAAAGTTCATTGCAGTATCAAACAGGTACGCATCGATCCGCCGCAGGGGATTGAACGTCTCGAAGGGATTCTGGAACACCGGCTGGACCTTCTTTATGAATTCTTTGAACTCGCTCCGCTTGTGGATCTTTGCTAAATCGCGGCCTTCAAAGAACACCTTACCCCGTGTTGGGACAAGGTCAGCGAGCAGCAAGCGGGAGAGCGTGGTTTTGCCGCTGCCACTTTCACCGGCCAAAGTTAATATCTCCGGCTTATCACTCTCCAGGGAGAAGGAGATATCATTGACCGCCACCAGGAGTGAACCGCCGACCAGGCCACCAATATGAAATTCGACCGTCACGTGTTGAACATCCAGTAGTTTTCCGTTTGCGCTCATAGGGAGGCCTCCTTGACCAGGAAGCAGGCAACGCGATGACGTTCTTTAACCTGTACCAAATCGGGTACGTCGGTCCGGCATACATCCATCACATAGGGGCAGCGTGTGTGGAACCGGCAGCCGCTCGGCGGATTGGCGAGGTTTGGCGGTGTGCCTTTCAGGCTCGCTTTATTCGATCTTTCACCGATCATCGGCAGCGAGCGGATCAGGTGCTGGGTGTATGGATGGAGCGGCGCATTGAAAATACTCTCGGTTGGCGCCTCTTCAGCAATCCGGCCCGCGTACATGATCATGACCCGGTTGGCCACATTGGCATGCACAGCCATATCATGGGTCACCAGGAGCACCGTATTGCTGCTCATCGACTGGATATCTTTAAGCATCTGCAGGACTCCCCGCTGAACAACCACATCCAGCGCTGTGGTGGGCTCGTCAGCCAAAATCAACCTGGGTTGGAACAAAGTCGCCAGGGCAATAGCCACCCGCTGTCTCATGCCGCCCGAAAGCTGGTGCGGGTAGGAGTTGAGGATTTCGGTCGGGAGTCCCAGACGGTTGACGTGAGCGGTTGCCTCTTCCAGGAATTTCTTCTTATCGGTGATTGGTTCGTGCGTATCAACGATATCCTCGAAGGTTTTAATGATCTTGCGCACCGGATTGAGAACACTCATCGATCCCTGCATCACATACGAGATTTCCTTCCAGCGGATGTTCCGCCGGAGCTCATCCTGCGAGACCTTCAGCATATCGACTTTATAATCACCAAAATTGCAGTTGACACTCCCTGACATAGCCTTTAGGGGATGTTTGATATTCCCTGAGATCACTTTGATCAGGGTTGTTTTACCACAGCTCGACTCGCCGGCCACACCATAAATCTCATTCGGAAGAAGGTCAAAAGTAACTCCATCGACAGCTCGTACGGTCCGTGAGATCCCATAAATTTCAGTCCGGTAATAGGCACAGATGTCTTGTACGCTTAATAGTGCCACGGGTTATCCTCCAATCAAGCGCAGGCGAGTTCGTGGATCAATGTACTCATTGATGCTTGTGAAGAGCAGATAGAGACCGAGAAACAGAATGATCGCCACCAGAGCCGGTGCAGCGATCCACCACCAAACCCCCGCCACTAATGCCCCGTGCTGATTGGCCCAGAAGAGTGCGGTTCCGATGGAAGGGGTGGTCAGGTCCGAAAGCCCCAGTACACTCAAAGTGACTTCCATTCCAATGGACCATAGCAAGTTATTAATGGTGGTGGCAAACACGATTGGCAGCACGAAGGGAAGATGCTCATTGATCGTGATCCAAAATCCGTTGGTCCCGGAATAAACCGCGGTTCGGGTAAATGAGCGCTCCTTCAAGCTCAACACCTGGGAACGGATCAGGCGGGCGTCATAAGGCCAGCCAAAGAAGCCCAGGATCACCCCCAGTAAGAACAGGTTCATCTGGTCGCGCAGCAGGAAACCCAGCAGGATCAGTATGGGGAGCAGGGGCAATACCACGAAGCTGTCATTGATCGACATCAGCACCCGGTCAAGCCACCCGCCCTGGTACCCGGCAATCAGGCCGACGAAGATGGCGAGCACACGCGAGATAACCGCCGTGATCATCCCCATCACAAGCGAATTGCGCACGCCAAAAGTCATCCACCAGAAGATATCCTGGCCGCGGGAGTCGGTGCCGAATATGTGCTCCAGCGATGGGGGTGTATCCATTGCGACGACAAAGCTCTTGCCCGTGTCATACGGGGAGACAAAGGACAGGAAAATCATCACCACCACCGCTATTAGGAAAATAAAGGCAATGCGGAAGCGGCCGTCATATTTTAGCAAATCGCGAATTACTTTGAGCATAAGGCTGGCCTCCTACTGGAACCGCACCCGTGGATCGAACAGCGGGTAAATTAAATCCACGAGAAAAACGGTCACAGCCACGCCGATAATCGAATAAATGGCAATGCCCATGATCATGGAATAATCGTTCCTAAAGACTGCCGCCATGGTCAGCGCGCCAATCCCCGGGAAACCAAAGACAACCTCCATAATGAGCGCGCCGCTAAAAACCGTTCCAAGCGACATCGCCAGGCCGGTGATCTGCGGCAGCAGGGCGTTGCGCATGATATATTGCGAGAGAATCTTGCTTTCCTTCATCCCGGTAGTTTCGGCATAGACCACATAATCCTCCGAAATAATGTTGGAGGTGAGGGATTTCATACCGATAAACCAGCCGCCAAACCCGACCAGTATCAGGGTAGCTGCCGGGAGTATGGAATGCTGTATATAGGTCAAGAGAAAGTCGAGTGTCCAGGTAGGACGAGTCCCGACATCGTACGCCCCGCTGAAGGGGAGGATGGGTATGAAGAAAGCAAACACCACCAGCAGGACCATGGCTACAATGTAGTATGGAATAGGGCGGACTGCCTGGCCCAGCACTTCGATCACGCTCAAGACTTTGTTTTTCGGATAGTAGCTTGACCAGGTGCCGAACAGGTTGCCAAAAACCCACGAAATCAGCACGGCGGGAATCAACAGGCTGAGCGTATACGGCATGGCCTGGCCAATCATCTCGGACACCGGGGCCGGGAAATTTGCGAGCGAAGGGCCGAGGTCACCCCGGAGCAGGCGGCCCCAAAACGCAAAATACTGCTCGACCGGACCGCCAGACAGGCCGTACATATCTGTCAGAGCGGCGCGCATTGAGGCGACGGATTGAGGGTCGAGGGTCTCGCCCCTCGCCATCATCATGGATATCTGCGCTTCTACCGGGTCTGTGGGAGATAGCCGGGGAATGATAAAGGTGACCGTGATCCCAACAAAAATGATTGTTAAGAACTGAAGGAAGCGCGGAATTAAATAACGAAGGATAAACTGTCGCATTTAGACTGCCTCCAATATGAGAAAGCCCCTCCACAGTGGCCGCCGGTTTAGACAACCGCTATGGAGGGGAATTGTGCTGCTACTGCTCTTTAACCTCGATTATCGCATTCAATTCATTGGCGCCTGCCTAATTATAAACGCGATCTTATCAACGGCGAGGTTATGCCTTTTTCGGTTTAATCTTGATGTACATGTACTTGGTGTTACCCCAGTTCGGCACTGGATCCGTGTAGGGATCATCCACAGATGGATACCCGGTGAAGTAGGTGGTGTCCATGGTTGTGAAGACGTTGTACGCCATGATGGGGGTAATCGGCATATCCTGCGCTGCGAGCTTGCAGTACTGCAGTCCCAGCTCGACGCCCTTGGGATCGTCGAAGGAGATCTCCTGGATGCTTTCGATGATCTGGTCGAGTTCGGGGTTCTTCCAGCGCATGCTGTTAGTGCCGGCAGCGGGTTCGCCACTCGCTACGTAGAACTTTGAGTGCCAGGACTGGAGGAAGTAGAACAGGTCGGGGTCGCCGCCCCAGGTTTCGATCGTCCAGGCAAAGCTGGCGCTGTATTCGCCGCTGCTCATGATGGGCCAGAGATTGGCCTGCGCGTCGAGGGTGGCGTCGATGCCGAAAGCCTTCCAGTTCTCGACGACCGCCGCGGCAGCCCGGTTCATGGTCGGGTTGCTTTCACCCAGACCCATCAGCGGCACCTTGAAGGCGGAGCCATCGGGGAGCTGCCATTTACTGTCGCCGCCTTTCTTCATGCCAGCATCCAGCATCAGCTGTTCGGCCGCTTTGAGATCGTTTTTCCACCAGCCTGCTCCAATGTATTTCTTGATGGTGTCGGCATCGGTCGGCACCAGTTCGCCCAGGCTCTGGCGGGCCAAATCGGCAATCCGTTGGGCGGCAGTTGGATCGTAGGGCTTGTAGTCCTGCCCGCCAACCTTGATGGTAAAGTCATTCAACCAGGGTTCCAGCGGCGTGTGATAGTACTTGGGGTACATCCCGGTCGGCGGGACGTGGATGGCGGAGATGGTTGCAGCGCCTTTGTAGGAGGCCAGGGCGACCTGGGCGATATCAATCGCCAGCGTCAGCGCCCAGCGGACTTCCTTCTTGTCCAGGCCGGGTTTTTCGTTGTTGTAGATGACGGCCGGTAGGGTGGGATCCGGATGCGCCCATGGAAACGATTTGAACCAGCCGACCGAGGTGGGGCTGTTCTTGGCCAGGGTAATGCGGCCTTCGGGAGTGCAGTCATGGATCACATCCAGCTGGTGCGCCGTTTGGGCGATAACGCGCTTATCGCTTGGGCCGGGGTCAATGTACATGGCGTACTTGACACTACAATCACCCAGGAGGGCGACAGAGGTCTTCTTCCAATCATCGCGCAGCTGCCACAGGTACCATTTGCCGTTTGGATCAAAGTCCTTGAGCGTGTAGGCGCCCAGGCTGACCGGCGGGTTGAACTTGAACGCCACCGGGTCTTTCTCCTTTTCAAAAATGTGCTTGGGCATCATGTAGGTGGTGCCCCAGCGCACGGTGAAGGCCGAGTGGAAGCGCGAGTTGGGGGCCTTCAGGTGGAAGATGACTGTGTATTTATCGGGCTGTTCCAGCTTGTCGATATTGCCCGTGAACAGGCCATTATTGGACAGTCCTTTGTTCTTCATAGCGGCATCGACGGTGTAGTACAAGTCATCCGCCGTGAACTCCACGTCATCGCTCCAATAGAGACCCTGGCGGAGTTTGACGGTCATCTGCGTGTAGTCGGCATTGTAGATCGGCTTCTCGGCTGCCAGGGCATTATCCCATACGCCTTTGACGCCCGCATCCGGGTCGATGTACCACAGCGCATCCAGGGCCAGTTGCTGGAGGCCACATACCCAGCTGCCGCTGTAGCCGCTCCGCCAGCGGTTGAAGTCATCTGCCGGTTGCACAGTCCCTGATGGGTTCTCCAGGATGAGGCACTGATTCCTGGGTACGCCTGGCTGCACTTCCTCCACTGCGGCTGCGGTGGTCGGCTCGGCAGCTGGTTGAGTGGCTCCAGCCTCCGTGGGTGGCGCCAGGGTGGCAGGTTTGCAACTCGCCAGGGCACTGGCCGCGGCAAATGCGGAAGCTGCCTTTAGGAAATCTCGTCTGGTCAAATTTCTATACTTTTTCATTTTCTTCCTCCATCGTATGTAGATTGTGGTTTGAACTGAACGGCTTAACTTGCCTCACATAAACCGCCTCGAAAGGGAAAAACTCGAACCCGCCAGCGCCAGCCCGGATGAAATGCCCATGCCTCCTACCCGTTGGCAATACACGCAGGAACCTGATTTTTCCCCTTACGACAATCTTTCACAACTATAAATTTATCGGCTCGAAAACGAATGCTTAAATCGTACCGATAAGAGAGAGAAAACTTAGGACATTTTAAACTTTAGCATAAACTGATGCGATTGTCAATATAAAACATTTGGGTTCTTGTTCATGTATTTTTAAAACATTTTCAATGTTGTTTATGCCACCCCGTTTTTGGCCTGCGATGAAAGAATATGTTGCCTTAAAACGAGGATTACAAGCCCTTTTTCCACCAAATCCTGCCGATTACTGGGTATTATCCGGCCAGCGACTGGTACTGACCTTCCAGTTCGTCCCCACTCGTCATCTGCTCCGTTCCAATTCAGGATGCCTTCAGAATGCCTATTGCATTTGGTCGAACAAAGTATTAAAATATTAACGTCTTTGTTCATAATCTGTTTTATTAAAATGTGGTATTCTACCTCTCCGAATATGAACTGATCACCTCGGATCGATTTTCATTCGGGGAGGAATGAAACATCATGATCGATGATACCAGGGTTACACACCTTAAAGCGCCGACGATGCGCGATGTCGCTGCTGCCGCGGGCGTCTCTCTTTCGACCGTTTCGCTGGTGGTTAACAGAAAGCCGGGGGTGAGTCATGACAGGCGTGAGAGGGTTCTGAAGGTCATTAAAGAGCTCAATTATATAACAGGGGGACGTAAAAAATCGGGTGTGGAAACTGAAATCATTGGGCTTCTGATGGAATCGCTGTCCGAAGCCTCACGGAGCGAGGGATTTTACCTTCGAATTGTCTCAGGAATCGAGGAAACCGCGTATGAGTTGGGTTACCAGGTGTTACTGCATGTCTATCGCCCGGCAATTGATCCCCTCAGTAGCATTCGCGAGTTGATGGGGCGCGATGTGAATGGGCTGATCATTGCAAACGACGGTGATATCACTCCCAACATCATCCGGAAGCTCGCCGAAGCCGGTATTCCGTTGGTTCTGGTGGAGAACATTCAAGGTTTCCCCATCCATTCGGTGACCGCCGATAACTTTACGGCCGGGCGCGTCATGACGGAGTATCTAATCCAGCTGGGGCACCGGCGGATCGGCGCACTCGGTGGATCGGATAAATACAGCAGCCTCCGCGATCGAATGCGCGGTTACCGCATCGCCATGCTGGAAAATTGTTTGCCGCTTGACCCCAGCCTCCAACCGAGCCCCGTCTCTGGTAACCCCAGAAAAGGGTACGTGCAGATGCAAAAACTCATCGCCCTTCCCGAGCCACCGACGGCTGTTTTTGCCGTGAGCGACCGGGCGGCTTTTGGGGCGATGGAGGCGGTCAAGGATGCAGGGTTAGTTTGCCCTGATGACATTTCTGTGGTCGGAATTGACGATGTGAGGGATAGCGCGTATAGCACCCCTCCTTTAACCACCTTCAGTGTTCCCAAGTACAATTTAGGGAAGACTGCGGTTTTAATACTTCACAACCTGACTCTAGATAAGGGGATTCCGCCTGCCAAAACAGTTCTGCTTGGAAACATCCTGGTGCGGCAATCCGCTGCTCCGCCCCGAGAAAAACCTCTACAGGGTAGGCTTTAGGCGCTTGCCGCTACCATCCCGGTTGATCCGCGCCATGAATAGACTCCTATAGTTCGTTGGTTTACAGTCATTTCCTAACCGTACGAGCCAGAACCAAACCGAGCATAGAAGAGTGTTCGGATCTTGACGCGGAAAGTGACAAGACAGATAATAGACCTCTTGCAATAGTCGGTCATGAAACAGAAGCAAGTTCGAGGTTATGGATTGCAGCGATGAGATTGAACCGGAGTAAAAATCGTTTGCGGCGGTTTCGGTACCGTTCCGATAAAATGCGAAAGATCTTCAGCCGCTGGATGATGTTTTCAACCAGAATGCGCTCATGAGACAGTTGACGATTGCTGGCTTTTTGTTCTGGAGTCAACGGATGAAGCTTCGAGCGCTTGGCTGGGATTTGGCTGTTTTCATGCAGATGATGGATGCCCAGATAACCCGTGTCGGCCAGGCAATAGATATGCTTTGCCAAGCTGCATCGGCTGGCTTTGAGCAGCGCAAAGTCATGTTGGCTGCCCTGGGTAAAGGCGATCGCGAGGATGGCTTGCGTTTTCTGGTTCACAATCAATTGCGCTTTCTGAGTATGTCGCTTCTTTTTTCCGCTGTAGTGCCGGCGTTGCTTTTTTTAGGCCGTTCAACCTGTTGCTCGGTGGCATCCATCAGGACCACTTCAATCAAGGTGTCACTGGGCTGTAACGCCTTTCTGCCTGGCAGCCGGAATTCACCCGATTTCATCAATGCATCTTCAACCTTCTGGATCGTCCGACACACGGTCGCTTCGCTCACGCCTTAGGCAACCCCAATATGAAACTCGGTCCGATACTCACGCCAGTACATCAAGGTCATCAGCAGTTGATCCGCTCGGCTCAGCTTGGGAGGCTTGCTAAAATTGCGCAGGTCCCTCTCCAAGACTGCCAACATCTTTTCGAAGATGCCTCGGCTAACACCGGTCAATCGTTTGAAATCACTATCCTTTAGTGTTTTGATGGTCTCGTATCTCATGTGCCCTATTATGGCACATTCAATACTTATGCAAGAGGTCTAATGAAAGACCTATCCCCTTTGGTCCTGGGTCTCGATTCCAGTACAACCGCTTGTAAGGCGATCGTATGGGATTGTCGCGGCACATCTATTGCCAAAGGCTGCAGCCCTCTTGCCCTGTTGGCTCCTCAGCCTGCCTGGCATGAACAACTTGCTGAATCCTGGTGGGAATCCATGACTCACGCGATTCGACAGGCCGTGAGTCAAGTAGAGGATAGACGACTGAAGGCTCTTTGCATCGCGCACCAACGTGAGACATTTGTCCCGCTTGACGAGCATGATCGCCCATTGATCAATGGCATCCTTTGGATGGATGAAAGGGCGCGCGAACTCCTGCCATTTCTGGAACAAACTCTGGGGAGGGACAAATTCCACCGCCTGACCGGTAAAAAACTCTCAGTCAATTTGACCATTGCGAAAATCGCTTGGCTTAAGGCGCACAGAGCTGATGTATTTGCCCAAACATCCAAATACGTGGATGTGCATGCATTTCTGGTTCACCGTTTAACAGGTTCATACCGGACTGGCTGGGGTTCTGCTGACCCAACTGGGTTGTTCGATATACAGAACAACTGTTGGGCCGAGTCTCTGCTAGATCAAATCGATATCCGGCTCGACCAACTTCCTGAAGTACACCCACCGGGAACCATCATTGGCTCTCTTATCCCAGCTGCTGCGGAAGCTTGTGGCCTGCCCGTAGGATTGCCAGTGGTAGCGGGCATTGGTGATGGGCAGGCAAGTGGATTGGGGGTCAATATTACTTCTCCTGGTGATGCATATTTGTCAATGGGAACATCGGTTATTTCGGGAACATTCAGCGATCAATATATCTTCGATCCCGCTTTTCGAACGATGACAGGTGGGGTTCCTGGATCCTATTTACTGGAGACAGTTCAACTCGGCGGTGGTTATATTGTTGCCTGGTTTATGGAAAAGATTGCCGGCCAGCCGGGTCAGGATGTTGCCAATCTTCAGAATTTTTATGATCAAGCAGCCAGTGCAGTGCCGCCCGGCAGCGCCGGTCTGGTAGTAGTTCCATATTGGAACAGCGTGCTTGGTCCTTACTGGGATCCGTTTGCCAGCGGCATTATTGTTGGTTGGCGCGGTTTTCATCGATTGCCTCATCTTTACCGGGCCATTCTGGAGGGTGTGGCCTTCGAACAGTGTCTGGGTACGCTGGGCGTGGAAAAAGCACTGGGACAGCCTGTGAAGCGTTATATTGCAATGGGCGGCGGTGCACAAAACGATCTTTGGTGTCAAATTGTTGCGGACATTACCAATAAACCAGTCTTTCGTGCTACCACGACAGAGACTACGGCGCTCGGAGCAGGCATTCTGGCAGCTACTGCGGTGGGCTGTTATGCAAACGCTCGCGAAGCTGCTCAAGAAATGACCCATATTCTCCCGCAACCGATTGAGCCAGATGCATTAGACCATGCTTTTTACAACCGTTTGTTCGAGGAAGTATATCGCCCCCTATTCCCTGCCCTGCAACTTTATTTGGATCGACTGGCTTCCATTTTAAAATCCTAATTCCTTTTTCAAGTGCCCAATGGTCGGCGTACCCGCTGGTGGGCGGGACGAGATCACGTTGCTTTGCCAGAACCGGCCTTGAGCTCAGAAAATCGTCTGCTAACGCCGCGCTGCAACCATCTCGGCACCCGATTCCGAAAGATACGGGTGGATATAAGCGATTGTCGCGCCGCCTTTGATGCCAAAGCCAGACTACCCAAGGGACCAGAGAACCAGCTGCCGGTACGACACCACAAGTTGCTCGATCTGCGTGATCAGACCTACTTGAGTCAATTCGGTCATTGCATTCTTCCTATATCTGAACTTTATTTTCGATCTTCATTTCGCCCACCTGAATGATGACCACATCCTCCATCTGCAATGTGAAGTTATTAGGGACGAGGCAGGTTCCAGTCATCAAAAAGACACCCTGTGGGAAATCCAATTCGCGTGTGAGAAACTCGACCAGTTCAGGCATCATTCGCTTCATGGAGGCGGTACTTGCTTCAGCGTTGAAGATCGTTTCATCTGCTCGTCGGATTTCCATGCGGATGGGAAGATTCTGGATCATCCCGGGTTCGCACAACAAAATACCATGTCCCAATGCGCACGAGCCGTTATAGATCTTCGCCTGTGGCAGGTAGAGCGGGTTCTCCCCTTCGATATCGCGCGAGGAGACGTCGTTCCCCGCACAATAGCCCACGATCTCTCGGTAACAATTAATGACCAGCACCAATTCCGGTTCGGGTACATTCCAACTACTATCCATGCGGATGCGGATGGGTCCGCCGTTGCCTGAAACGCGCCACCCCATGGATTTGGAAAAGATCTCCGGTCGCTCCGCCTCATGGACTTTCTGATACATATCCGCGACGCTGGATTCGGCCTTTCGTGCCTCGCGGCTTTGTAAATAAGTGACTCCCGCCGCCCACACTTCCTGCTGTGGATCGATCGGCGCTTCCTCCTCGCCCGAAGCTGATTCGTTGCCCGATAGTTTTTCCAACATTTCGAACATGGTCCCGCGCGTCATCTCGAGCAGCGTGGTCAGGTTCAGGCTTGGCGGCAGAAAATGACCATCTACTGCCCAGCGTGATCCGTTTGGAGTTTTATGTTTGGTGAGTAGCACGGGACATCTCCTAAAATGTAATAACGAATTCAGTCGTCCCTTATCAAACGACTGACCCACAGTGCACTCACATGCACTGCGACAAGCACCAGTGCCTGCGCATGTGACGCAGAGTAGTTACTACGAAGCTAACTTCTCAAGGATTGTATCTGCATCGTACACACATCCACCCCATGTGCCGCCGCTGACGTTTTGCAGAGCTGCCCATAGACGAGTATCCTCTGGCAGGTCAGGATTCAGCTTCAACTCGGGATGAGGTGAGCGGGAGTCCAAATCAACGTTGAGCACATCTATGCTTCCCGAAAGATTGACTCGATCAACAATGATCCGGATCGTATCGCCATCCCGCAGCTTTCCAAGCGGACCTCCCGCCAGTGCCTCGGGTCCCACGTGACCGATGCACGCGCCTGTGCTGATGCCGCTGAAGCGCGCATCGGTGATGAGCGCGATGGTTCTGCCATGAGGTAAGTACTTCAATGCGGATGTGAGCTGATAGGTCTCTTCCATACCTGTGCCCATCGGACCGCAGCCGATCAGCGCGATGATGTCGCCTACCTTGACGGGATTTTCGCTCAAGCCTTTGACCGCGGCGATTGCGGCACGCTCGCTCGTGAACACGCGGGCGGGACCTGTTTTGCGATAGACGCCATCCGCGTCGACAACGCTCGGATCGATGGCGGTGCTTTTGATCACGGCTCCCTGTGGCGCCAGGTTACCTGTGAGGAATGTGATCGTGCTCGTCAACCCACGCCGCCGTGCTTTCGTTGGATTCATGATCACATCGTCGGGATCAACATCATCCAGTTCCTGAAGTCGTTCGCGAAGTTTTACGCGACGTTCACTGTGTTCCCATTCTTCAAGCGCTTCGCCTACTACGTTGCCGTTTACAGTGCGGGCGTTGAGTTTCAATAATCCCAGCTCTCGCAAATTCAGCATCACTTCAGGCACACCGCCTGCAAGGAAGACCTGCACGGTTCCATAGCCTGTTGGTCCGTTCGGCATTACATCCACCAAACGTGGCGTGGAGCGATTGACGCGTGACCAATCGTCCACGGCGGGGCGCGGGAGTTTCGCAGCATGCGCAATTGCAGGGATGTGCAACAGTAAATTTGTGCTTCCGCCAAACGCGGCGTGTGTGACCATGGCGTTGTGGATGGAGTCTTCCGTGAGAATGTCGCCGATGGTGAGGTTTTGCGCTGACATCTCCATCAATGCACGCGCGGATCGCTTTGCCACGTCGAGCCAGATTTCCTGACCCGACGGTGCCAAAGCGGAATGCGTCACAGCCAATCCCAGCGCCTCTGCTACAACCTGACTGGTTGCCGCCGTCCCGAGAAATTGGCAGCCGCCCCCCGGCGATGCA
>Ga0315538_1000763_pt1 | contig 19667 bp, 22 predicted proteins | sample SalMarSW160230MG_2_FD_203834 | JGI IMG/M metagenome (GOLD analysis project Ga0315538, IMG submission 203834) | Salt marsh sediment microbial communities from the Plum Island Ecosystem LTER, Massachusetts, United States - Salt Marsh Sediment SW1601-230 ...
AGTTCACAGAAAGATGTTACTGCGATAATTTTATCAGCAGAAAACTTTAAGCCGACAATTGACATGCATACCATATACCATGAAATAGCTCATTCATGGAATGTAACAAATCTGGATACTCAACCTTGCCGGTTTGAAAGTGAAGGATTTGCCCAATTCTTACAGTATCTGTTATTAGAGAAATTAGATGACAAGGTAAATGCAGTTTCTGAAGCAGCGTAAAATTATTTAGACAGGGTAAGGAGTACTTTCAATGAGAAAGAGGAATATCAGACTATTCCAATGAAAGATTATGGTGCCCATGATATGACAGATTATTCTTATACATTGGGCATGGTAGTATTTGCAATTTTTTATGATTTGGTTGGCCAGGATCATTTTAACAAGATTATCGGATCATTCTATTCGGCTAACTATTCAGAGGGTGCAACTATGGATGAATTTATTATTCATTGCAAAAAATTTGCTCCACTTGATCTTGAAAGATTTTTTGATGATTGGATTTACACAACAAAAGGAGTAAAGCTTGTTATGGATGGAAAATCATTCAATGAGCTCATAAATATTTATAAAGAAAATTAATCTCTTAAGGTTGTTTAACCAATAAATACACTTGATTAAAACCTCAATATATTTTAAGCAGTTTCATCACCTCGCTCAAGTAGTTTTTCTTATGCAAAATCCTGCAATCAAGTGTAAACTAAACAGAGAGTTACAGAGTTTGCCGACACCTTTTTAAGGTTTTAATCAGAGGTGTCGAAAAGGTGTCCTTTTCCAGAAGTCCTGGCGAATATTTTGAGTACCTGTAAAAAAAGAAACCGCCCAAAATTATTGATTATGAGCGGTTATGAAAAAAATGAGATTATTTCTGGTTGACCCACAGGGGCTCGAACCCCGACTCTTCAGAACCAAAATCTGACGTGTTGCCAATTACACCATGGGTCAGGCTAACCATTAAATGGTGCTGCAAAATTAGTAACTTTTTTAAAATGATAACAGATGCTTTCAGGTCTCACTCAAATTAACCGGAAGATCCGGCCAATCCATTCAGTATTTCTTCATACCTCTTTCTGTTCATCCCTTCAACCTCAACAATAGTAAACGGACAAATGATAAGCGACCGGAGAATAACGCCCAGCTCAGACATATCGTCATCACCACGCTCATAATACCAGGTTACAAAAGCTTTCTCTGCCAGATCTTCCATCTCCGATAATTCTTTCAGAAGTGAGTAGATCCATTTTATGGAACTGGTGTTAATATATTCAAAACCCAGCTCAATCTTTGTCTTGCCGTGATCACTAAGGATATATTTCTTTATCCAGTCAATAACAGGGCGGTAAAATTCTCCGGAATTCTCCGGAATTGATCTACCCATAATGAAGATCTTTCCGGGCTCCAGAACAATCCAGGGTGTCTTTCTTGTCGGATCAGTTTTATATTTTACCGTCTGTACCATCTCTCCTTTTTAAAGACGGATCGGAATCAATGTTATCTCTAATAAATATTAACCGAAGGTATAACTATAGTCCCGTTCCATTGATTATTTAAACCTGGTGTGTAAAATTATTAAAAGAGAGGAATTATCCAAATGTTATTTCATAACATTCTGGTTAAAAAGAGTAGGTTCATTATCTTCCCATAAAGTTGGATGTTCCGTTTCGAACCTCTGGAGAATAGCTTTCATTATTGTTTCCCGCAGAAATTCCGATTTATTCTTAACCCTGTACCGGTGGCAGTATATGCCAAGCGCTCTCAGCTCTCTGTTGTTGAGCATCAGGGAAAGCCGGTTGGTCCTTTTTAACTTTTCATCTTTATATAATGAACGCCTCAAATGCAGTTATTCTGAATTTGACATCTAATTTAACAAAACAGTTTTCCTACTTCCCGGTTTAATTAATTATTTTTTAACACAAAAAAGCAGGTCAGTTCGTAATAAGCTGTCTGTCATTATATTACGCTATTCACAACTTTTAGTTCGCAGCTTTTTCTTCCTACATATGCAGTCTTGGGCTTCGCGCTGTCTACCACCTGTTCATCGCATTCAAATCCGCAAAGGCCTCCTTCAGCCGTGAAATAAAGCTCTCCTCTCCTCTCCTGAGCCATACCCTCGGATCGTAGTATTTCTTGTTGGGCTTATCCTCACCTTCCGGATTGCCGATCTGATCCTGCAGATAAGCATGCTTTTCAGTTGCATACTTGTTCACTCCTTCCCAGAAAGCCCACTGCATGTCGGTATCAATATTCATCTTTATGGCACCATACTCAATTGCCTCTTTGATCAGATGTTTTTCAGAACCTGAACCTCCATGGAATACGAAATTCACAGGATTTGGACCGGTATTGAATTTCTTTTGAATATATTCCTGGGAGTTTTTCAGAATGATCGGTTTTAACTCAACATTACCTGGTTTATAAACACCATGAACGTTACCAAATGAAGCGGCAATAGTAAATTTGTCACTTACCTTCGACAGCTCTTCAAAGGCATAAGCTACATCTTCCGGCTGGGTGTATAACCTGGAACTTGTAATACCTGAATGATCAACTCCATCTTCTTCACCGCCCGTTACCCCCAGTTCAATCTCAAGAGTCATGCCTATTTTGCTCATCCTCTCAAGGTATTTCACACATGTTTCAATATTCTCTTTTAATGGCTCTTCAGAAAGATCTATCATGTGAGAACTGAAGAGAGGCTTACCATTAGTCTCGTAGAACTCCTCACCGGCATCAAGTAATGCATCAATCCAGGGAAGAAGCTTGCGTGCAGCATGATCGGTATGGACAATAACTGGTACACCATAGTATTCAGCGACGTTGTGGATATGAAGTGCTCCGGATATCCCGCCTGCAATTGCTCCTGTCTGATTCTCTTTTGGCAATCCCTGACCTGCAAAAAAGTGTGCTCCACCATTCGAAAACTGAATGATTACCGGTGAATTAACTTCCCTTGCTGTTTCAAGCACTGCATTAACAGAATTAGTACCAACGACATTCACTGCAGGAATGGCGAAATTATTTTTGTTTGCATAATCAAAAAGTGATCTGACTTCATCTCCGAAAATTACTCCTGGTTCAAGTTTTAATTCATTGTTACTCATATAATTAATTATTAATTGAATAATTTGTTTAAGTTAATGGCACAAATATAATTAAAATTAATCCCTTCACCTATCGGGAAATTAATCCGGTTACAGGTTGCAAGTTACAGGTTGCAGGTTAATATGCTATAATCCTGATGACTAATTCAACTATTTTTACTATCAATTAATTAATCTTAGTTGCCGGTTATTTGAAAATGAGCTTCATTTGCATTCTAATATTATTAGATAGATATGACATAAAATGACATATTATTATACTAATCAGTACTAACCAGAAACCAGTAACAAGGAATCAGCAACCTGAGTTAAAAACACCTCCTTATTCTCTTTTGCAGGGAATATGTTTATTCTATTTAATATATTATTTATATTCGTAAGCTTATTTTAAAAGTTATTATCAATTACCGTCTTATGAGATTCATATGCAACAAATACATAATTAAACAGTATTTTTTAATACTCAGTTCTGCTTTTATTTTGTAAAACAAATCATTTAAAAATGAAAAAATTACGAAGTATCATTTTTATATTTCTGACCTTCTCCGGTGGCTTCGTTTATTCACAGGAACAGCGAACATGGTCGCTTGAAGAATGTATCAGATACGCAATTGAAAACAACATCCAGATAAAGCAACAGGTTATCCAGACCAAATATCAGAAAAATACACTGGAGCTTTCAAAACTGAATTTGTTACCTACCATAAACGGGCAGGCATCTCATAATTATTCTTATGGCCGGGCACTTGATGAAACCACTTATGAATTCACAAAAGACCAGAACATCCAATCCAATAGATTTTATATCGGAGGCAGCATGAATCTTTTCAATGGTCTTCAAAACTATAATACAATCCAGAAAAACAAATATCAACTTCTTGCAGGAGAGCTTGATCTTCAAAGCTTTAAAGATAACATATCCCTCAGCATTGCTCTGGCTTATCTTCAGATACTGCTTAATGATGAACTTGTACAGGTAACCGATAATCAGCTTCAGATAACCAGGCAGCAGATCGAAAAGACAAGAAAGATGGTTAATGCGGGTAGTCTTGCCCTTGGAAACCTTCTTCAGATTGAGGCCCAGGCAGCGGGTGAAGAGTTACAGCTGATCAATATTGAAAACCAGTTAGACATATCCTATCTTAATCTTACACAATTACTTGAGCTTCCATCACCTGAAGGATTCAGTATTGTTACTCCGGAAATTCATATCGATACAACTACTATTATAACAGGTGCAGTGGATGAGATTTATTCGCAGGCCGAGGAATTGAGACCGGAAATAAAAAGTGCCGAGATGAAACTTACAGCAAGTGAATATGACCTGAAAATTGCTACTGGAGCCAGAAGCCCGCAACTTTCCCTTAACCATTCGTTCAGCACACGTTATTCTGATATTGCCATTAAGCCTAGCAATCCTCTTGAACCGTACACATTCTCGGAACAGCTGAATGATAATTTTAATTACGGTTTTGGCTTTTCACTCAGCATTCCCATCCTTAACGGGTGGCAGGTGAATAAAAACATAGCCAACTCACGCCTGAGTATGGAAAACAGCCAGTATGCCCTTGAAGGGGAGAAAAAACAGCTTTATAAAACCATACAGCAATCATATACCGATGCAGTTGCCGCACTTAAGAAATATAATGCCAGCCTGAAAGCAGTTGCCTCAATGGAGGAATCGTTCAGATATACCGAACAAAAATTCAATGTGGGAATGATAACTCCTGTTGATTATAATGCAGCCAAAACACAGCTTCTGAGCGCCCAGTCAGATATGTCGCAGGCTAAGTATGAATTTATATTCAAAATAAAAGTTCTTGATTTCTATAAAGGAATGCCACTTAATCTGAATGAAATAATAACACCCTAAACACCTGAAAATGAAAAATAATAAAATACTTAAAATTCTGGTTCCCGTTGCTTTGGTACTTATAGTTTTTGCAATCATAGGTAAAAAACAGGGCTGGTTTGGCAAGGCAGTAATGGTAAAAATTGCAGTTGAGAATGCCGAAAAGCGATTAATAGTCGAAACAATTACAGCCAATGGTAAAATCCAGCCTGAGAAAGAAGTAAAGATTAGTCCCGATGTATCAGGCGAAATAGTTGAGCTAACTGTGATGGAAGGCGACCATGTTGAAAAGGGACAGCTTCTTCTCAGAATAAAGCCCGATGTATATATCTCACAGAGAGACAGATCTCTGGCAGCTATCAGTTCAGCCCGTGCCCGACTTGCCCAGGCCGAAGCCCAATATAAACAGGCAGAATTGTCATTTAACAGAACAAGACAGTTATATGAGGAAAAAACAATATCACAATCGGAATTTGAGCAGTCTCAGGCATCCTATGCTGTTGCAAAAGCTGAAGTTGATGCTGCAAAGTTTTCAGTTGTGAGTGCTGAAGCTGCACTTAATGAGGCCGAAGAAAATCTTATTAAAACCTCAATATATTCTCCCATGACCGGTACAGTATCGATGCTTCTGGTGGAATTAGGCGAAAGGGTTGCCGGTACAGGACTTATGGCAGGTACCGAATTGCTACGTGTGGCTGATCTTTCTCGCATGGAGGCACAGGTAGAAGTTAACGAAAACGATATTGTCAGAGTAAATGCCAGAGATACAGCAATAATCAGAGTTGATGCCTACCTGGATCATAAATTTACGGGAATTGTTACTGAAATAGCAAATTCTGCAAAAACCACAGGAGTATCAGCTGATCAGGTCACAAATTTTGATGTTAAAATCCTGATACTCCCCGAATCGTACAGTGAACTGACAGATAGTGACAACACCAATCCTTTGAGACCAGGAATGTCAACCACGGTTGATATCCAGACTGAAACAAGATCCGATATAGTTACCGTTCCGATACAGTCGGTTACAACACGTACTGATACAACGATAATTGCTATAACACCTTCGGATGAGGATATCAGAACACTTGTATTTATTACCGACGGCGAATATGCTCTGGCAAAAGATGTAGTAACAGGTATTCAGGATAACAGTTATATTGAAATAATATCGGGTATAAACGAAGGTGACCGTGTAATTTATGCACCATTCAGTGCGATAAGTAAAAAACTGTCTGACAGTACACTGATCGAGATTGTAGACAGAGATGATCTCTTTTCAGTGAAATAGGTCAACAAGTATCTTCTTATGTTATGATAATCTGTCTTGAAACATCCACACCGCTTTGTTCCGTAGCTTTATGTGACAAATCCGGTGTTATTGAAACAAGAGAAAGCAAAGAAGGAAAATCACACGCTGCAAAACTTACAGTCTTTATTGAGGAACTCCTTCTGAATGCCGGATTGTCTGTTAAGGATCTTGAAGCCGTTGTTGTGAGTAAAGGTCCTGGTTCTTACACTGGACTTCGTATTGGTGTCTCTGTGGCAAAAGGAATGGCATACGCGGCATCAATCCCTTTAATAGGTATAGAAACACCTCTGTCGATGTTTTACGGGATTACCGAAAGCATTAAAAAAAAGTATAGTGCAGATAAAACAACTTTGTACTGCCCTATGCTGGATGCCCGCAGAATGGAAGTGTACTATGCCCTCTTTGATGCCCGGGGTAACATTGTCAGAGAAATATCTGCAGAGACCATCGACAAAAACTCATTTACTCAAATATCCGACCAGGTTAAGATCCTTTTTTTTGGTGATGGCTGCGCAAAATATCGTGATATAATCCAGCGGAAAAATATTGATTTTGTCGATGAATTCCGGATATCAGCAGCATCGATGCAAAAACCAGCTTATAAAGCGATCGGGGAGCATAATTTTGAGGATGTTGCATATTTCGAACCCTATTATCTGAAAGATTTCATAACTTCCAGACCTGTGAAAAATATCCTTGGCACATAATTCGTTTATTGAAATTGAAGGTCCGACAGAACTATGAAAAGGTTACTTATAATATTTAGTTTTCTCCTGCTTTTTACAAAACATGGTAACGGGCAGATATCATCATATCAGGCTGGTGAAAAGGTGGAATATTCTATTCATTATGGTTTTATTCAGGGAGGTGTCGCATCACTCGAGTTAAAGAAGGATACTTTAAATGGGAAAGAGGTATTGCGGTCAGTGTTTATCGGAAGAACCACGGGACTTGCCGATGTATTTTTCAGAGTGTTGGATATCTACGAAAGTTTTATGGATCCTGAAACGGAGCTTCCCCTTCTTTCAGTGAGAAACATTTCCGAAGGCAGATACAAAAAATATAATGAAGTCACCTTTGATCATAAAACAAGGCCTGATTCCGCAATTCTCACAAGCGATCTGACTGGAATTCATATAACACAGCACGGTATCCATGATATTTTATCCTGTTTCTATTATTTCCGCAATCATTATCTTCCCCATCATGATACTCTTATGAAGGGCGATACGATAACCATTGTTACATGGTTCACCGATGAACTATATCCGATCAGAATGAAATACCTTGGACCGGATGAGGTAAAAACCAAAGTTGGAAGAATCAAATGTCTTAAGTTTAATCCTGTGACAGAAGTCGGAAGACTTTTCAAAACTGAAGAGGATGTTTCATTCTGGTTTTCAGCAGATAAAAATTTTTTACCGGTTAAAATACGATTTGATATCTTTGTAGGAGCATTTATAGTAGAAGCTGTCAATTATGAGGGATTAGTAAGCCCCCTTGAGATAAGAAAAAAATAGTTAATAATGCAAATTGAGTATCTTGAATCATAAATATAATTTCATTCATTTTCAAGTACCATGTAATTATTATTAAAGTGAACCGATAGTCATTAAATTTAATTCATAGAATAACAGAAAGATTTATGGCGAGTACTTCAGATTTCAGGAACGGACTGGTAATAGAGTTCAATGATGATCTTTATACAATTGTCCAGTTTCAGCATGTTAAACCCGGTAAGGGGCCGGCTTTCGTCCGCACAAAACTCAAGAACGTGAAAACAGGAAGAGTCATTGAAAATACATTTGCTGCCGGCACAAAAGTTAATCTTGCCCGGGTGGAAAGACGTCCGTATCAATATCTTTACCAGGATGATATCGGCTATTACTTCATGCACCTGGAAACATTCGAGCAAATCCATGTTCCTGAATCACTGATCGAAAATCATGAATTTCTTAAAGAGGGTCAGTCCGTTGAAGTGGTTGTACACGCCGATACTGAAAATATACTGGCTGTTGAGTTGCCGCAGTTTGTGGTTATGGAAGTTATATACACTGAACCAGGATTGAGAGGTGATACGGCAACCAACACTCTTAAACAGGCCAGAATTGAGACGGAGGCTACAATAAAGGTTCCTCTCTTTATAAATACAGGTGATAAGATCAAAGTTGACACAAGGGAGGGGACCTATGTTGAAAGGGTAAAGTCATAAACAGGTAATGAACAGGAAGAAACCTTTTAAAGACAGATTAAGCATATCCAGATTCAAGCTGGATGCATTGCTCGATATTACTTTGTCGATAAACGCTAATCTGCCAACAGAAGAACTTCTGCACAAGTATGAGTCAATTCTGCGTAACAGCCTGGGCATAGGGAAGATCCTTATTTTTAAGCGTTCGGAAAACTGGGAATGTATCCTGAACGGAGGATTCTCCAAACACCTTGAGAAAAGTATAAATGTGGAAACCCAGCTGCTCAGGTTTTCAGAGATTGTATTTATAACTGAAGATGTTGAATTTGAGGGAGTAGATATAATAATTCCTGTCCACAATAACAATGTGCCTCTTGCTTTTGTATTTATCGGTGATATTGAAGAGGAGGGAGAAGGAATGAGTCCGGTACTGAAGCATCTCAATTTCATACAGACCATTTCCAGCATTATTTTAGTGGCAATCGAGAATATAAGGTTCTTCAACAAAAGTCTCCGCCAGGAGGCACTGCGGAAAGAGCTTGAACTTGCAGCCAGAATGCAAAAAATGCTTATCCCTGACAATCACCGGATGCCAAGGGATAAGAGGATTATTGCAAATGGTTTTTACTACCCTCATTATGAGGTTGGAGGTGATTATTATGATTGTTTAAAACTCTCACCTGAGAAAACCGGATTTTGTATAGCAGATGTATCCGGCAAAGGGATCTCGGCTGCAATTCTCATGTCGAATTTCCAGGCAAGCCTGAGAGCACTCTTTACTCACGATATTGATCTCCTGCAGCTTATCAATAAACTCAATACAATCATCAATGCAAACGCTTTTGGTGAAAGATTCATCACATTGTTTGTTGCCCGCTATGACCAGGAATCCGGCATTCTTGAATATATAAATGCTGCACATAATCCCCCTGTGTTATTCAATACTATTACCGGTGAGATAAGACTCCTTCATTCTCTGTGCGTTGGAATAGGTATGCTCGACGAGATACCTCCTTTTGAAAAAGAGATAATTACAATAAAGAATTACACCAAACTGGTGTGCTATACCGACGGGCTTTCTGAATTGAAAGGGGAAGATGGAGAGGAGGTTTCAACTAAAGAGATCATCCGGTTCATTTCCAATTCTGAACCGGTCAGGAAGAATATCAGTAAAATGATGAAGAAACTGGGAATACCCGACAATAATCCTTATTTGTTTGATGATGTATCAGTTATTGCTTTCGACCTCCTGAGATAAAGTTCAAACTGCTTTTAACAAATAATAGTTTTTCCTGCCCTTCTGAACAAGCAGATATTTGCCGTTCAGGAGAAAAACTGATGTGATCAGCATTCCGGAATCGTCAATTTTCACTTTATTAATGCTCAAACCTCCACCCTGGACAAGCCTGCGCAATTCCCCTTTAGATACAAACACTTTAGTATGTTCAGAACACAAATCAGTGACAGAGACTCCCGTATTAAGGATCTCCTTCTTAAAATCAAATACCGGAACGCCTTCAAATACTGAAAGGAAAGTATTTTCATTCATTCTTTTGAGCGATTCGGTAGTCCCTTTACCAAAAAGGATCTGTGAAGCTTCAACGGCAGCATCATAATCTTCACGCGAATGAACCATAAGAGTAATTTCTTCAGCAAGACGTCTCTGAAGAAGCCTTTCGTGTGGTTTCTTTGCATGAGTAGCAATAAGTTCCTCTATTTCTCTGCGGTCGAGAAGTGTAAAAATTTTAATATACATGGCAGCATCCTCGTCAGAAATATTAAGCCAGAACTGGTAAAAATGATATGGAGAGGTTTTCTCCGGATCGAGCCACACATTTCCGTTCTCTGTCTTGCCAAATTTTGAGCCATCTGATTTGGTAATAAGCGGACAGGTAAGGGCAAATGCTTCACCGCCTGTTTTACGCCGTATCAGTTCTGTACCCGTAACAATATTCCCCCATTGATCTGATCCTCCCATCTGCAGTTTACAACTGTAGTTGTTGTATAAATAGAGAAAATCGGTTCCCTGAACCAGCTGGTATGAGAACTCGGTAAACGACATTCCCTGTGCAGAATCGTTACCGATCCGTTTTTTGACCGAATCCTTTGCCATCATGTAATTAACTGTGATATGTTTACCTATTTCCCTGATAAAACCCAGGAAAGTGTATTCCTTCATCCAGTCATAATTGTTTACGAGGATTGCTCTGTTCGGAGCATCTGATTCAAAATCGAGAAAGCGTGTCAGTTGTTGTCTTATACATTCCTGATTATGTCGGAGTTCTTCCTCGCTGAGCAGGTTTCTCTCTGCTGAGCGACCTGACGGATCGCCGATCATCCCCGTGGCTCCTCCCAGAAGAGCTATCGGCTGATGTCCTGCTTTCTGGAAGTGCTTAAGCATCATAACACTGACCAGATGACCGATATGCAATGAACTGGCTGTGGGATCTATACCAACATAAGCAGTGGTCATCTCTTTCTTGAGTAATTCTTCCGTTCCCGGCATAATATTATGTATCATGCCACGCCATCTCAGTTCCTCAACAAAATTCATATTACATTTCATTTTTCAGAATTGCAAAGATAACAAACAGGTTTATATTGCTACCTCATCCGGTTTCTTTTTAAATCTGTCGAAACTGTGATCAAAAGCTCCCTCTCCTATTACGGGGAACAAAGCCGGAGCAATATCGGCGATTGGATTATAAAACTTCGATCGTTCAATCGTATCCTTCGAAAGAAAAGGATGTTTGGCATCTATGGCATTAAGTATCACAAAAATAACACTCAGAATCAGAGCTGTTTTGAAAAGCCCGAATACTATTCCGAGTAGCCTGTTCAGAAATCCCAGTGCCACTGCATGAACCAGTCTGTCTGCAATTATTCCCACAAAATGTACTGCAACGACTATTACAACAAAAGTGATAATGAACGCTATGATGCCTACATATTTGCCTGTCATATCGAACCAGTCATATAGTCTGGCAGCAGTAAAATTTGAGAATTTAATGGCGCCCCAGATGCCAAGGATCAATGCGGCCAGTGAAGCCACCTCTTTTACCAGACCATAAGTAAATCCGCGTATTAGTCCGAAAGCAAGGATTATTATTATTATGAAGTCGATCCAATTCATTGGAGGAATTTTAAAGTATGAAAGTATGAAAGATTGCGGATTTATCAAAATGTACGCCCGCCATTCGGCGGGTCCTGCTCTCCAGGTTCCCGGGATTTGGCTTCACCGAGCTCTCCACCAGCTGGCGTATCGGTTCCTAACTTTTCCGCTATCGCGGAACTTAGTCGTTTCACTCCTCTGGCTCGTCTAACTTTGTTCGTCAACCTTCAGTCGCTGTTTCTATCCTTTCTCCCCCTCTTTTTCTTAGGTTTACAATTTACCACCGGATTGGTTTTGAGTAAAAAAAGATATATTTTTGCCCCTCGAACCGGCCCCATAGTTCAAGGGATAGAACGGAAGTTTCCTAAACTTTAAATACAGGTTCGAGTCCTGTTGGGGCTACAGAATCAAATCATTAAACCCTCATAATTTGTCAGTTATGAGGGTTAATGTTTTATGGGTGTTGTCATAGGTGTCTTTTCTACACGATATAGATAATCCTACAATTCTTAAAGTAACTAATATTATAGGGCTTAAGGATCTGTATATCCTTCATTCCCACTTTCTGTCATTATTCCTTTATACTTCCTCTGAAGGAATATGTAATACTTAAATAGCTTCTCATACAGTATGTCCAAGAATGTGTTGACCATTTTTGATACTATGTCCATGAGTGCACAGAGAACCCTGAATAGAGTATTATGTAATAATACGACTTAAGGTAATATCTGTGAGCGTGTAAACCACCCTGAATCACCTCCCCCCCTACAATCTCGGGGGAAAACTCCCCGGTACAAGTATTAATCAAAAATATTTCAAAATGGTCACAATTGTTGATTTCGTAAAACGAAAAAACAGTGAAGGCGAGGAATTCAATGCCTTGATCCTTCAAGGTGGTATTGAGCTTGTTAAGTCCCGTGAAACAGGCAGGTACTATGCAACCGCTAAGAAAACTTCCATTACAAGCACATTTGATGATGCTATGTGTCAGAGTCTGATCGGCACACAGATCCCGGGTTCAGTTCAGCATTCTGCAGGTCTGAGGATGGCGATATTGATATGTGGAAGGTGTACAATCTCTTTACCAGTAGTGCAAAAAGCTCATACATTGATACTTTTCTTGACAGGAATACAGGGTCATTAATGTTCATTTCACATCTGATAAATCATATTAAAAGCTCTGCACAATCCTGGTATCTGTCATAACCAAAGTGGTAAAGTATGGATAAAGAGAAGTATTTACAGGAACTACTCAGATGGATATCATCAGACAGTCTCCTTGTGATAGACCGATCAGGTAATCTAAGGCGTATTTATTGTCCTTTTAAGGTCATATGCCTTGTTAACTTTCCGGCTATCACCAGGGGTGAGAAAGTGTCTGTGGATGCCATAAAACTGACTGTGGAGATAAAAGAGGTGTATATCATCAAGAGTACAGCATATTACATTGCTTACTTTATAAACTTCATAAATTTACAATTATGACTTGTGCATGTATTGGCATATTCATGGCTGAGCGTCTGGATGAATCGTACAGGGAGATCCTGAGGCGATACCAGAAATACGTAATTGAGGATACCTGTTAGTGTGTTTTATTTATCACAGTTATTACTGGCTTTTCACAAGATACGACAGACAGTAAATTCAGCATAGGAGCGGACATCTACAGCAGTTATCTTTGGCGGGGAACAAAATATGGTATAGGACCTGCATTTAAACCATCGCTTGAATTTGGTTAAGGCAGATGAAAACGTAAATACAAATAAATTATTAATAATTTTGATAACCCCCTTTTAAATAGGGGGTGTAAATAAATAATAAGTATAAAAATTAGATAAACCCCCTATTAATATGGGGTAATATATAAAAAAAATATAAAATATAACAAAATACCCCCAAAAAGTATATATTTGCTCCTGAATTAATAAATGGATTGTTGTATTTTAAAATTTTATGTGGTGAGACTTTCAGGTAAAAAGATTGTGTTTTTGCTTATAATGTTTTTTATAGGCAGTGTAAGTCTTTATTCATCCGACGGGATTCTGGTCGATTCCGGGTCAACTGCATGGATGCTTACTTCTACAGCCCTGGTATTATTAATGATCCCGGGATTAGCAATGTTCTATGGAGGGCTTGTAAGAAGCAAGAATGTTCTGGGCACCATAATGCACAGTTATGTGGCAATGGGAATTATCAGTGTTCTCTGGGTGATTCTTGGTTACAGTATGTGTTTTGGAAGTAGTGTTTTTGGTGGCTGGTTTGGCTGGAATAGTGATTATTTCCTTCTGAAGGGGATTGATTCCAATATAATGGAAGCAGGAATTCCTGAGTATGTCTTTTCAATGTTCCAGGGTAAGTTTGCGATTATTACACCTGCACTCATTGCCGGTGCTTTTGCAGAAAGGATTTCTTTCAAGGCCTATTGTTTCTTTATTGCTTTGTGGAGTGTGTTAGTGTATAATCCTCTATGCCATTGGGTTTGGTCAAGTGATGGATTTCTTTTTAATATAGGGGCAAAAGGAGCTATTGATTTCGCAGGAGGTACAGTAGTTCATATTTCCTCAGGAGTGAGCGGTCTGGTTGCCGCATTGTATTTGGGCTCACGCAGAGGCTATCCTTTCCAGGTAATACGTCCCAACAACCTTGTTATCACAATGCTTGGAGCCGGATTACTCTGGGTTGGCTGGTTCGGTTTTAATGCAGGAAGCAGTGTTTCCAGTGGACTAAGCACTGCCCAGGCACTTACAGCCACTCAGGTAGCAGCAGCAACAGGAGCTCTTTCATGGATTATAATAGAAAGTTTCCACCAAGGCAAGGTAACTTCTCTGGGATTTGCGAGCGGAATACTTGCCGGACTTGTAGCAGTAACTCCGGCCGCAGGAGTAGTACAACCTTATGGAGCCATGTTTCTCGGTATTTTTGCAGCTCTTACCTGTTATATGGCCATTCAGCTGAAGAACAAGCTGGGATATGATGATAGCCTTGATGCTTTCGGAATTCATGGTGTTGGTGGGATTACCGGAGCATTATTGTTAACATTATTTATCCGTCCTGCCTGGATGACAGAAGCAGCAGTGGCAAACAACGGAAACTGGACAATATGGAATCAATTTGGAATACAGACATTTGCTGTTGTGATAACAATAACTTATGCAGCAGTTATGACTTATCTAATCATTCTTATTCTTAACAAGTTTATTAGGTTCAAATCAACTGAAAATGATGAAATGGCAGGTCTTGACAGATCATATCATGGCGAAAGAGGTTATGGGATGCTTAATCCAAGTTAGTTTATTAACAGGTTAATCTTTACATAATGAAATTAATTACAGCTATAATAAGGGAAGTTCAGCTTGATAAGGTGAGGGAGGCTCTCATCGAAGCTAACATTAAAAGAATTACTGTCAGCCGTGTCTCAGGTCATGGCCAACAGCGGGTAGAAGAAATGTATCGCGGGCAGATCATTATTCCCGATCTGATACCCAAGATCAAGATTGAGATAGCGGTAAATGAAGCATTTGTCGATATTACGGTCAATACAATACTTAAATCTGCCCGTACAAATGGTAAGGAAGGGCATGTGGGAGACGGAAAGATCTTTATTACTCCATTGGAAGAATGTATTAGAATAAGAACAGGGGACAGGGGCGGAACGGCAATCTAAATAGAGTAAGTTAAAAGGTGTTCGGATTGTCCTATTTATATTGTATGGCAGAATGCATAGGTCTTTGGCACATGGAAAATCAGGTCAAACATGGGAGGGATACATATATAAGCATCCTGATGGTGTCAGGTGCAGTCAAAATCCTGTACGCAAGTGTATATATTGCATTAAGAGACAAAATCTTTTTCAACCTGAAAGAGGTATATGTAGCTATTAAAGATGCACTTGTAGTCTAAAATTCCACAAAACTTAGTGGGCGGCCATACTCACACACTGAGTTATTTAATGATTTTGAGAGGTAGACTTTATCTTCACTTCCTGAGAGACATACATGACTTAGAACAGCATTACCAAGACGCGTTATGCCACTGCCATCGGGTCCCCGATGTGTGATCCGGCTTATCATCTCTTGAACAAATATTTTTTCTGGATGACCATATACTATCGCCCTTCCAGTCATTTACCTGTATCTTTTTTGTACCTTACTAACACCTTCACAATGAACTCTGGCTGATCAATTATCATATCTCCTATAAGATTGCAGGATAGGTTGCAAAGATGTATTCTATTTATTTGATTAATCAATGAAGAGTGTAGGTTAATTATCGTAATAAAGATAAAACTCATATGGATGAGGACGAATGGCTATCTGATTAATTTCTTTATCTCTTTTGTATTCAATATATGTACTGATCAAATCTTCAGTATATACTCCACCTTCTAAAAGAAATGCGTGATCTTCCTCCAATGCATTTAACGATTCAGCAAGTGAACCGGGAACAGACTTTATATTCTCCATATCCTGTTTGCTTAACTCATAAATGTTCTTATCAAGTGGTTCTCCCGGTTCAATCTTGTTCTTTATACCTTCCAGAGAAGCCATGAGGATAGCTGAGAAAGTAAAATATCCGTTAGCAGAGGGATCTGGACATCTGAATTCAAAGCGTTTTGATTTTGGACTTGTATTATACATTGGGATACGTATAGCAGCCGACCGGTTTCGAGCAGAATAAACAAGATTTACCGGGGCTTCAAAACCCGGAACTAGTCGACGATAAGAATTTGTGGTGGGAGCAGCAAATGCTAATAGTGAAGGAGCGTGTTTTAATACCCCTCCAATAGCCCACAGACCTTCCTTGGATAAACCTGCATAATTGTTACCGTAAAAGAGGTTCTTACCTTCCTTCCATATTGAAAAATGTATATGCATTCCACTTCCGTTATCTTCAAAAATCGGTTTAGGCATAAAAGTAACGGTTTTACCATGAGCAAGGGCAACATTCTTAATAATATATTTATACCACATAAACTGGTCAGCCATTTTAAACAAATCAGTATATTGCATATCAATTTCACTTTGTCCGCCGGTCGCAACTTCATGGTGATGCGCTTCAATCTTAATTCCAATCTTCCTCATCTCTTTGACCATTTCAGCTCGAAGATTGCTCAATGTATCAGATGGACTAACAGGGAAATACCCTCCTTTATATGAAGGTTTATATCCCAGATTGGGCTCCTCAATCCGATTTGTATTCCATGCACCTTCGTTAGAATCAATTTGATAGAAACCGGTATTCTGTTTTTGTTCAAAACGAATTTCATCAAAAATGAAAAATTCAGGTTCCGGCCCCACAAAGGCAGTATCACCTATCCCTGATTTCTTCAGGTATTCAGTAGCTTTAAAGGCGACATACCTTGGATCCCTTGTGTACCTTTCTTTTGTAACAGGATCAACGATATTGGCTATTACACTAATGGTGGGGTCTTTAAAGAAAGGATCTATAACAGCTGTATGCGGATCAGGAACAGCTAGCATATCCGACTTATCAATCCCCTGCCATCCTCTGATTGAAGATCCATCAAATCCCAGACCGTCTTCAAAAATTAAGTCATCCCACAAATCAATCGGATAACAACAGTGTTGCCAGGTGCCTAATAAATCTACAAATTTAAGATCGACTGTTTCAATACTATGTTTTTTTGCGAGTTCAAAAAATTCTATTGGTGTCATAAAGCATAAAAAATTTAATATTAATAAAATTAATTGATTTCAGTTATTAAGTTATAAATATAAATTAAAATTGGATATAAAATTCATTTTATTTAGCAAAATAATATTTATACTAATAATTTATGGAATCTTTATATGCAGTGAGATTATTAACTTGAAAAAAAGAAAGTATAGTGGCAGGTTTAAACAGTTTTTAGGTGTTGGGATTACTCTCTTTGCAGTTGCATTGCAGAGTATATAGTATATGTTATGCAACGCAAATCGCAATCCTCACTGGTTGGTAAGTGCTCGCCTGCTATAGCCAATTTTATACGGCAAACGTGGTTTTGCATAAAGCAATATTTCATGACCCACTTCATATGCCGAAAATTGTCTGCTATTCGCAGTAGGCTAGCGCTTAACGATTAGGTTGAATAATGAATTGTAAAACAGTTGCTTAATTTGAGATAATTAAATAAATTGCAGATTGTAATGCAAAGATCTATAATAATGAATATTATCCCTGATATAGAAGATATATATGTAATTGTACACTTATATCAACGTTATGGCTAATTCAAAGATTATCTGAGCCTTAGATAACTGTGAATAGAACTAACCATAACAGAAAAAGCAACATTATAGAAAGATGAAGATTTATAATGCAGTAATCTTGAATTAGAATTGATTGGCTTAATTTTTGATGTGAAAATATTAACAATTCAACCAATATCATGAAAAAGCTTCTAATTTGGTTTATCATTCCTTTGACACTCCAGGCATGTAAAAAAGAACCATACTACCCTGAGCCTTATATTGATTTCTTAATTGGTCATCTTGATACTACTAATCGGATGATTCATGTAGTTGATTATGAAAATCAAGACACAGTTATTAAAAGCGATCTTGACACAGCAATAGCTATTACTGTCATTGAGAATAATTTAAGTATACCTGAATTAGATACGCTTGAAATTGGTGATTTAGAATTTACAATTTACGTTAACACTTTACTTGATAATGAAAGATTCACTACTGATAAAAATGTTTATTCAATCGGCCGTGGAATGGGTAGAAATTTTAGAGAAGAGGTAACTGTAATTGACAATACTTTTATTATTCCAATAAGGATTACAGATAGCAAGGTGAATAACAATAAAGTTGAAATATCCACGCAAAGTGACTATTTAAGAATAAGTTATGAGTCTCTTTATTCAGGGCTTAGTAAAGTAAAGACTGTAAAAATAATAAACTAAAAATATTCGAAGACAAACAATAAGGATAATATACAAACCATAACAATTTATAATGCTCTGATTTACAGACATAACAAAAAGAGAACTAAGCATAACACGGTCAATGAAGTAAATAAGCTTGTCATGGTTTTTGCAATTCCACTCCCCAAAATCCCCACATGACTTATATAATTGTCTGTCAAATACATAGCATATCATAAAAATACGATTTAAGCCCATTTATAGCCCCATAGAGATACTTTCTTCCACTCACTAGTACGTACATTACTTTGATTCAAAATGCCTTAAATTGCTTAAAAACAGCATTTTAGGGCATTTACTGTAAGTTGCCCTATCCCTTAACTAATTATCTATTAGCACATTAATATTGCAACTCTGTTGCCTGGGACTTTGGGACCAGGTTTTTTCATTTCTATTCATTCAATAACCTTACGTTAACTAAAAAAGTAATACCGTTCACCCAAATTTATTGATTATTCTTGATTTTCAGTTCTTTATGGCATAATTTTTGTGTATAATATTGTAATTAAATACCATTGATAATCATAATAATTGAGTAAAGATCATGAAAAAAGTCTTTTCACAACGATTATTGTATCTTATACCGATATTATTAGGATTAATCCTTATGTGGGTGAGGTGTAACAAAGATGATGAATTACCACCCCACCACGCAAAAGGAACAATTATTGCTGTAACAGGCGGGTGTTACGGAGAAATTGTCCTGATTGAGGTTGAGAATCCAAAGGGTATAGGGTTGAAAGGCACCTTTTATACTTTCAGAAAAGAGGTCAATATTAGTTACGACAATGCTATAGGTGTTCCATATTTTTCGAAAATAGGAATACCTGACACTGTGCCTCAAACTACAGGCACCTGGTTGTATTTTGAATACAGGGAATTGACAGAGGAAGAAAGACACCAATCCGATCTTTGGTCCCCTGATCCTCCAATTGTATGCCCGATGATTTACATACCTCCATCTGCAACATCTTTTATTATTGTAAAAATAATTAGTTACAAGTAAAAAAGGTAAATCCATGAAAAAAATAACTTGCCTTTCTCTGATTATTATTTCCTTATTGATTACTAATTGTGAAAAAGAAGATTTTGATTTTTCTCGAACAGAGACAAAAATTTTGTTTATATCCAGGCGTATAGAAAATAGTGCAAGCTGGAATTTAATCTT
>Ga0315538_1000764_pt1 | contig 19658 bp, 35 predicted proteins | sample SalMarSW160230MG_2_FD_203834 | JGI IMG/M metagenome (GOLD analysis project Ga0315538, IMG submission 203834) | Salt marsh sediment microbial communities from the Plum Island Ecosystem LTER, Massachusetts, United States - Salt Marsh Sediment SW1601-230 ...
ACCACAAAAGGCTATACTTTAGCCGGTATCATGAAAAAACAGGCAAAAGATTTTGGTTGCAGGATAATATCCAATATTAAGATAAAAGAATACCGGCTTAATGATACACTAAAAACAATTGTGCTGGAGGATGGCCTTAAGTTCCGGGCAAGAGCGGTTATCCTGGCTCCGGGCGGGAAACCGCGTACATTAAATATCCCGGGTGAAAATCTGTACAAAGGAGCTGGTATTTCTTATTGTGCTACCTGCGATGGCGATTTCTTTACCGGTAAGGAAGTGGTTGTAATCGGGGGTGGAAATTCTGCTCTTGAAGAGGCGGTTACTCTTACAAGCTATGCTTCAAAGGTCACGGTTATTCATCAGTTTAATCATTTTCAGGCTTTTGAACATGCTATAAAGGAAGCTGAAAAAAACATGAAAATAAGCTTCATTATGGAAACTGAGCCAAGAGAGTTTAAAGGCAATAAGGTTTTGGGAAGCGTAGTTATTGAAAACCTGGCAACCGGTAAATTATCAGAAATGAAAATTGACGGAGTCTTTATTTTCATTGGCTATCTCCCCAATACCGATGCTTTAAAGAATATTGTAATAACAAACGAACGAAACGAAATTGTTGTGGATACTGATATGAAAACCAATATTCCCGGAGTTTTTGCTGCAGGTGATTGCATTGAAAAAAAATACAGGCAGGTGGCCACAGCAGTGGCCGATGGCACTATTGCTGCCTTAAGCGCAGCCGAATATTTACATAATCAAAAAAAAATAAATATATGATTGAAGTAAATTCCTATTCAGATTTGATAAATAAAATAAAAGATAAAGAGAAAGCCTATCTGTTGTTATACAGACAGGGAAGCGAAAAGAGCGACTGTGCTTATTCAAATATAACTGAGGGGAGCAGAAATATAAATAATCTGAATTTATTCGCTGCCGATGTAAACATTGTGAATGATATACATGCACATTATAATATTACAACGGTACCTTCACTTCTTGAATTCAGGAACAGTGAATTTCTGAATGTTATAAAAGGATGCAATGATTCAAGCCTCTACAAAGCTCTCTTTGAAAACTCTCTGTTTTATGCTGAACAGAAAAACAACGGGAACCTGACAAAAAGGATATTGGTCTATTCAACTCCCTCCTGTTCATGGTGCAATACGCTAAAAGCTTATCTTAAGCAGAACAATATTGCATTCATTGAGATTGATGTATCGCGGGACCAGAAAGCTGCTGATGAACTTGTAAAACGCAGCGGTCAAATGGGAGTACCTCAAACAGATATTAACGGTGAAATAATTGTCGGCTTCGATAAACCGAGAATCAGCCGCCTGCTCGGGCTGAAAAGTTAACAAATAATTTATTGATTCACTTCATCATAATAAACTTTATTTAACATTAAAATTTAGTAAAATGGACGAACTACAACCTGTAAATCAGAATGGTTTACTTGACATAACTGATGCAAAATCGGAACAGAAAACATCATCGGGGATAATAATTCCCGATCTTGCCAGAGAAAAACAAAATGTTGCAACAGTTATTGCTTTAAGCAATGTTGAAAATGCAGAAGTCACTGTCGGCGATAAGGTTTTATATAAAGCGTCAGGCGGCACTGAGACTGAATTTGAAGGAAAGAAATATCTGCTTGTTCAATATGCCGATATTCTTGCCAAAGTAGTTGCGACCGATAAAATTTAATTTATCAGCCGGATTAGCGCAGCTAAGTGTCTCTCAATATAAACAGAAGATCAGTGATTTCCGATAGCCACTATGGATGTGGGGGAATGGCATAAATTAAATAAACCCCATAAAAATTTGAACCTTAATGAAATTATAAGCGGTACAAGATTATTTGCTCGGGAATATACCGGGAAATTAGTTACCGAGACTATGCTGATAAAGAATATTAACAATTCATACGGCGATCTGGTTTACACAACGCAGGTAATTGCGACTTATAATCCGGCCATAGCCTATATTGCCATTCCTACCCGTCCGCCTGCTTATAAAGAGGCAGTCCCGGCAAATGAGAATGATGTAAACCGCGCTTACCATATTTTCAAGGAGCATATCAGTAAAGTTGAATTATTAACAGGTTATGAGGGTAATGCTTTTTCTTCAACGGGTAATTTCAGGGATGATATCTTAAGCATCACTGCAGTTCATCCCATGCGTGAAGATGCTGTTCAGGAGCTATTGAATAAAACAAGCGGCGATTATAGTTTATTATGACTATCGGTAATGATTAACAATGTTCTGATAATTGGTAGTAACACAGGCTATTAGCAACCTGTCGAATAATAGTTCTCCAAAATTTCTTCTGTTCACTTTGTAGCAAAACTCATCCAAATAATTTTGAGAGTATTTTGTGGATATCATATGATGCACCCCAAGGAGAGTTCGTTTGGCATTGGCGATCATTGTATGTACCCATGGTAAAACTTTCCCAGCCTCTTTTGGTTTTACTTTCTGTGGGATATGGCACCAGACCTGATCTTTTATTTTAGAGTAACTGGTATAATTATCCGTTTTCACAACTGAGTCATATTTAATGTTTTCCAAGACTTTCTCTCCTACTGTTTTCCCTTTAAAATTATCCACAACAAGCATTCTTACATATCTGAATTTTGTTGGTTTACCGTATTTCTTTGTGTTCTTAAAGTCATGCACAGTTGAAGCCATTACAAGAACTTTTCTTTGTTTCTGGCTGCCTCGGCCACGCTTTTTTGGGGCAGACTTTTCATCGTCATCTTTTTCTGTATCAACGCTTTCAAAAAAGCCTTCATCTAATTCTAAAATCTTATCCAGTTGGTACTTACTGTCCCGGGTTCCCATTGTAATTCTTAACTTTTGCATCATAAACCATATTGGCTCATAAAACTTATGTCCGATTTGTCGCTGCAATTCTTTTGCTGAAAAGGTCTTTTTTGTCCCTGTTAACAAATGAATTGCTATAAACCAGTGTCTGAATGGAAGATTGCTTGCTTGCATTACCGTTCCGCTTCTTAATGTAGTCCTGGTTTTACATTTCTTGCACTGATATTGCTCTATGGTCTTTAGCCAATAGTGCTCTTTGCTTCCACATTTTCTACAGATGATTCCTTGTTCATCCCGAAATTCCTTAAATTTGATCCTGCATGAGGATTCATCAGGAAATGATTCAATAAAATTGATTAGATTCACGTCAAATATTTTCTTATAATATAATCAATTTATTTATCATTCCCGACACTCATTTAGTTTATTAAGCGGACTAATTGAGGAAAAACTTATTGAGAAGCTGTAATACAGCGGTTATACCTATTACCTGAGAAAATTCAGAAGATGACCTTGGACCCCAAAATATCAAATCATAATTTTTACGCTTTTTTGTGGCATGCAGGCTTTCTGGCATTTGCGAAAAACTTCATGGATGTAGATACAATCCTTCCTGCCATGATTATCGAATCGGGCGGAGGGTCTATACATATTGGCATAATGACGGTAATTATACTGGGAGGTTCTAGTTTTACGCAATTATTTTTTGCACCATATCTGAGCAACTGGCCTTTTAAAAAGAGGTTCATGCTTGCCGGAATAAATTTACGTATCCTGTCTCTTTTTGCATTGGGATTTTCTCTGGTTTATCTTCGCGAACAATCTCAGTCTGAAGTGCTTTTTTGGTCTATTTTTTTATTTATATCATTGTTTTCTCTTGGTGGCGCATTTACAAATATCAGCTATACTGATATCTTAGGTAAAGCTGTGGATGAAAATAAACGGAAAACATTTTTTTCGGTAAAGCAAATTATTGCGGGAAGCGGCTTATTAATCACGGCCTTTATGGCAAAGAAAATCCTGACAGCTTCGGAGTATCCGGTTAATTATGCTTGGTTGTTTTTTACCGGAGGCACATTATTGCTGATTGCATCAGGAGGCTTTTGGAAGATAAAAGAGAGCATTCCTTCTATACTGAAAATAAGCGGGTTTAAAGATTTTCTCAGAGCTCTGAAATCTGAACTGATCAAAAATAACAGGCTGGTTTATTATCTCGGTTTTATAAATACCCAGGGCATTATTATCTCCTTTCTTCCCTTTGTAATGCTTTACGCCAAAGAAATATTTAATACACAGAGTAGTGATACCGGCAATTTTTTACTATATAAAGTTATAGGGATTGTAACTGTCAGCATGCTTGTTTTATTTGCTGCCAGAAGGATTAAATATGGACTGCTTCTATATTTAAATGTAACTCTGTCAGTTATTTTAATACTAGCCACACTATTAATTAGTTATGAGATTATGTTAAGGTATATTTTTATTTTTGGCGGTGTGGTTGTCACCCTGTATAATATAACCATGAATGGTTTGCTTCTTGAAGTGTCGGACAGGGAAAACAGGGCATTGTATACAGGTTTTGCCGGAGCCGGGCACATTCTGCCTGCACTATTCCCGCTTGCAGGAAGCTGGATTATAAACAGGTACGGATTTCAGCCTTTCTTTTTACTTTTTATGCTGATCATCTTATCATCGCTCTTTTTCATCCCTAAAATAGGCTGTAAAAAATGAATCTATGAAATCTCCATGTTTTTTATAAACACAAAAAAGAATGATAATAATTGTCACAAAAACATGGAGGTTCCATACGACCATTAAAAATAAATTATTAACGTATGAAAAAATCACCGACAGGGTTAACTCATCATTCAACAAATAAGATATATCAGGTATTGATGCTTTTGACAGTACTCCTGTATTGGATTAAGCCCTATCTGACTTCCGTGGATTATGTAAAAAGCAGTCAGAACGAACTGATGGAAAAGGAATTGGGCCATCACGATGAAAAATTTATTAATGATTCAATATTTTTTAATTAGCAAAAATAAAAGCTGTAAAAAAACACTGAAAGAAGAATATTTATAGTATATACTTTGTTTTTGGGTTTGTCAGAGTCAGATTATTGAATAATATACATTCTTTCCGGGATTTTGTGAAATCAATTATTTATGATTAAAATTAAAATAGTCACTCCTGAGAATATCAGGATGATAGAATCAGGCAAAGGCAATTCATTATTGGATATTTTAAGGAGTTACGGGTATAATATTTATGCTCCGTGCGGAGGGAGAGGCACGTGCGGAAAATGCACCGTAAAAGTCATAGGCGAAGGTGAAGTAATATCTTGTAAATATTATCCCGAGAAAAATATTAAGGTAATTTTGCCCAGGGAGGATGAGGCAAACATATTGGTGCATCAGACAGAATATCTTGAGGATCTGCCCTTCACGATCAGCAATTCAGGATATTATAGTTCCAATCCCTATGGTGTGGCAATAGATATAGGGACAACTTCACTGGTTTTTTACTTTTTAAACCTGCTTACAGGCCAGATCGAAAAAATATCATCAGTATTAAATCCCCAGAGGTTATATGGTGCTGATGTAATAATCAGGATAAATTACTGTCAGGAGCATGAAACGGGATTATCGGAATTACAAAATTCAGTTATTAACGTTATTAATAATGAGCTCGATACTTTTATAAAAAAAATAAATCTTGATTCCGGTAATTTTGAAGAGATTGTAATTGTTGGAAATACAACAATGTTGCACATCATACTGGGAGAAGATCCGGTTTCAATTGCTCTTGCTCCCTTTAAACCTAAGTTTACAGAAAAACAGATAAAAAAAGGCCATTCAACAGGATTAAATATAAACGCCAATGCCGAATTAATTACCTTACCGTGCCTGTCGGCATTTGTCGGTGCCGATATTTTAGCCGGATTAGCTGCTTTAAAACCATTATACAGGAATTACCTGTTTCTTGATATTGGAACAAATGGTGAAATAGCTCTTGTCAGGGATGATAGAATTTTTACATGTGCCACTGCAGCAGGTCCTGCTTTTGAAGGAGCAAATATATCATGCGGTATGGCTGCGGTATCTGGTGCTATTTCGGACTTCTCCGGTCCGGAGAACTATCAGATTATAGGTAATTGTGAACCAGTTGGAATATGCGGCTCAGGTATAGTCGATATTGTTGCATATTTACTTCGAAGCGATCTGATTGACGAAACAGGATTGTTGAAAGAAGTATTTGTAATCAGTTCTGATAAAAAAATAGAGGTCAGCCAGCAGGATATACGTGAGATTCAGTTAGCCAAATCGGCAATTTACTCAGGCATCAGGATAATAATGAATGTAGCAGGGTTATTATTCAGCGATATTGATGCTTTGTTTTTAGCCGGGGGCTTCGGTAATTATATTAATATTAAAGCGGCAATAGAGATTGGATTACTGCCGTATGAGATGAAAGATAGAATTTATCCGGTTGGTAATAGTGCAGGAATAGGTGCACTTCAATATCTGAAGTCGGATGAATTTGAAGAAAAAATTAACAAATCTCTGAAAAATTCCCAATATATAGAATTATCTAATCTGGATGAATTCTCAACCGAGTTTGCATTAAATATGAATTTCATAAAATTCAGAATGTAAATTACAAACCGGGTCTTGGGCGATTAAATAAATAATGTAATTCTAATTGCTTCGGGTATGAAAAGCTATATCCCGTTTAAACTTAAAACCAAAATGCCAGTATATTATATCGGAGATGCCAGGTTAGTGGGGAATGCCCAAAGTGCTATCTATGACGCCTACAAACTGGCCTTAACGTTATAATAAAATTCAAAACTTTATTAATAACAGGAAAGAATTAAATATTGTCTTGGTGCAATTTACAGCGGTTTTTTAGGTTCGCATAAACAAATCCGTATCGTATAGGGGTTTGTGGTGTAAGGGTAACTTTCGGATATAAATATGATCAAAACCAGGTCATACTGTTAGAACGAATCCCGGACCGGTTAAATTTTCCAATTCCGATCGGCAGTTATGAGGTTTTCTGACTAACTTTACGAATACTATTACGGATGTTTTTCTGCAAGGGGAAGCTGCTGAAGTAATGCAATCTTAATTGAAAATATTATTAAAAAGAGATAAACATGTAAACTGATAATATTTAATACAAAATATCAATGATAAAAAAGCAAATTATATTTATAATTATTTTAGGATTTTATGTAATGCCAATGAAAGGACAGGAAAACGAAAAACAACAGGTAATTTATACTCCCATTGGTGTTTTCCATACAGATTATACGCCTTTGACCGGAGCTCCCCGTCAGGGAATATTAATGCCTGAGGGAAAAGGTAGGATTGAAATATATTCTGAATATCAAAATGCTCTTAGAGCGTTAGAACTATTTGAATATGTCATAGTTATATATCATCTTGATAAGGCAAAGAAATGGAGCCATACAGCAAAGCCGCCGGCATCAAATCCCGGTTATACTTTCGGCTTATTTGCAACTCGAAGCCCGAACAGGCCGAACCCAATAGGGCTTGCCACCGTTAAACTTGAAAAAGTTGAAAATGGCATCTTGTATGTTTCGGGGGTTGATGCTTTTGAAGGTACCCCTGTGCTTGATATAAAACCTTATCTACCTACGATTGATGGTGTGAAAAGCATCAAGAACGAGTTGATTGAAAAAGATCTGGGGCTCCACGGCGAAAAATTTAATAACGATTCACCTTATTTTAAATAAATATATATTTGGTTCAACGAATCTGGATATTGATTCATAGTTGGAATGAAAGCATAGTTTATTATTTGTCAATAACTTATAATAATGGGATTAGAATGGTTAGGTAATTATGAACCGGTATTGCTGGCCCTTTTTGCTACACTTTTTACATGGGCTGTTACTGCTTTAGGTGCTTCAATGGTCTTTTTTTTCAAAAGTATCAATAAAAGGGTATTGAATTCGATGCTTGGTTTTGCAGCAGGTGTTATGATAGCTGCCAGTTTCTGGTCTCTTTTAAAGCCTGCCATAGAAATGTCGGAAGCAAGTGGCGAAATAGCCTGGTTGCCGGCCTTAGTTGGCTTTTTATCAGGAGGGTTTTTTTTATTATTAATCGATAAAATCCTGCCTCATTTACATTTGGGGCTTCCGATGAGCAAAGCGGAAGGGATCAAAACGACATGGCAACGCAGTATATTGCTCATTCTGGCTATTACTCTTCATAATATACCTGAAGGACTTGCAGTAGGAGTTGCATTCGGAGCGCTTGCAAGCAATGCAGATGTGCAATCAGTTTCCGGGGCTGTTGCACTTGCATTCGGGATCGGATTACAGAATTTCCCCGAAGGAGCTGCAGTTTCAATTCCTTTAAGGCGGGAAGGTTTTTCAAGATTAAAGGGATTCTGGTACGGGCAGTTATCCGGTATTGTAGAACCCATTGCAGGTGTAATAGGAGCTTATATGGTCTCAACAATAACCTCTTTATTGCCTTACGCCCTTGCGTTTGCTGCGGGAGCCATGATTTTTGTAGTAATAGAGGAATTAATTCCGGAATCACAAAGGGAATTTAAGACTGATTTTTCAACGATTGGGGCAATGTTGGGATTTGCGACAATGATGCTGCTTGATGTGGCATTAGGTTAAAGAAAAGTGATACAGAATTTTAAAATAGAATTAATAAAAAAAGAGATTCTTCAGTGCACAAAATGTGAATTGGCTAAATCGCGCAACAATGTCATTTTCGGAGAAGGAAATACAGATGGCGGAATATTTATTATTGGCGAAGCCCCCGGCAGGGATGAAGATTTGCAGGGAAGACCCTTTGTAGGTAAATCGGGCCAGTTGCTCGATAAAATACTGGCTGCCTGCGGCTTTACACGCGACACACACGTATTTATCAGTAACATCGTTAAATGCAGGCCGCCCGACAACCGGGTGCCCACACCACAGGAAGCAGGTGCCTGCATGCCATGGCTGTTAAAACAAATTGAACTGGTAAACCCCAAAATACTGATATTTCTGGGCGCCACAGCATTAAAATATATGGCAGGGGACGGCCATAAAATTACCCGTGAACGCGGAACCTGGCTGAACTGGCAAAACAGGCTGGCCATGCCGGTTTACCACCCTGCCGCCCTGCTTCGCGATCCCTCCTTAAAACGAGATACATGGGAGGATTTTAAAAAAATCGTTTATAAATATCGTGAACTTATAGATCCACAGCATTATTCAACTCATGTTTAGTAACTGCACGGGTAATGCTATTTAATACAATTAAAAAAGTGAAAATTGACGACATCAAAAATATGATCAATTTCTTTATCAAGAGTAAATTTAAATGAACATTTGTTCATATTAAAATTATTTAGACTAAATTTGAATAAAAACTTATATGAGAATATCAGTACTTACAGAAAATCAACCAGGGCCTTTTACTCCGGCAGAGCATGGTTCGTCGTATTTGATTGAATTTGACGGGGAATGGATCCTTATCGATGCCGGTCAAAGTGATATGTTTTTGAAGACGGCACTACCGATTATGTAATGGATGACAGCGCACTGGTTTTGTTAAGGCCTGACGGAATCAGATATGTTAAAAACGGGTGATATTCTTGAGTTTTAATCAATAAAGCTATGCTGATTGGTATTATTCCTGAATCCGGGCTCCGTCTGTTATTTGTAACCATGTTTACCCAGGATCTTTTACCCTCGAGTATTTTACTGGCAAATTAGATTGTCAGTTTCGGTATCATAATACTTGCTTCGGGCAAAAAATTTATCAATATTTGTTTATAAAAAGCCTTGAGAAGGATTTTGAACTTTTAAAACAGCAAATAAGTCAGGAAGTCTGGAACGCCTGGCTTTCAGTAAAAGAATCTGTTGAAAGAATCTCAACTTCATCCAAAGCATTAGAAAGTGCCGGAGAAAATTTGTTGATTGCGGAAGGTGAGTACAAGGAAGGAATAGGATCCATTATTCAGTTGACAGATGCCCAGACAACTTTTGTAACGGCTGAACAGAACTATATTCAGGCTCTATCAGACTATAAGATCTCATATGCTGAACTTGAAAAAACTATTGGGAAATAGACAAATATCAAATTAAACAAAAATGAAAAGATCTTACTTAATAATCGGAATCTTATTATTAATAATATCATCGATTCTGTTATGGGTATTCGTTTTTAAATATGATAAAAAAGATAATACAAAACTAAATACTACCGTTGTTGCCAGGAGAGATATCGGTTCAACTGTACTTGCTACCGGGATAATCAAACCTAAAGTAGGAGCCGAAGTGAAGGTTGGCTCAAGAATATCGGGAGTTGTAAAGAGACTTCGTGCCAATATAGGGGACTTTGTAAAAGCCGGGCAGATTATTGCTGAAATTGACGATGCTGAACTCAGAGCAAAACTAAATCAGAATATCGCTGCAGTTAATAAAGCAAAAGCTGATTATGATTATGCAAAGCTTAATATGGAGAATCATATATGGGAAACGCAATTATTAAAGCCAATAATCTTAGTAAGATTTACAATAAAGACGCAACCGGCGAAGTTGCTGCTTTGCGTAATGTATCATTGGAAATCCACAAGGGAGAACTGATTGCAATTATGGGTGCCTCAGGTTCAGGTAAATCAACATTGATGAATATTCTTAGCTGTCTGGATAACCCTTCAGGAGGGAGTCTGTTTTTCGATAATGATGAAGTCAGTAAACTGGGTGACAAGGAACTTGCATTGTTAAGGAATAAAAAAATAGGATTTGTTTTTCAGTCGTACAACCTTCTTGCAAGAACAAGCGCCCTGGAGAATGTTGAACTGCCGCTGATCTACTCTGATAAAGTAAATATCAGCAAACTTGCTAAAGATGCTTTAGTTGCTGTTGGACTTGAAGACAGGATCAATCATCATCCTGGTGAATTATCGGGAGGTCAGCAGCAACGGGAAGCTATTGCCCGTGCACTTGTCAACGATCCGGAAATAATTCTGGCAGATGAACCTACAGGAAACCTTGATACAAAATCAAGCTATGAGATCATCTCTCTTTTTCAGAAATTGAATGATGGAGGCAGGACAATAGTTCTTGTTACTCATGAACAGGATATCGCAGAGCATGCCAGGCGAATTATCAAAATTTCCGATGGTGTAATTATAAGTGACGAGATGAATAAATCACCCAGGAATGCAGAAAACGAACTCAAAAAATTATTAAAGGAGGTCAGAAATGAAAACTAAGAGAATAATTTCAAATGCATTGAAAAATGAATAAATGTTTAACAGGAGTTCATAGGAATTCTAATATACCTGGATCTAAGTTGATTATTGTTGAAGAAGCCAGGCATTTGATGAGTGAAAAACCAATCGAAAAAGAATTGCTAAAAGCAATGCGGGATTTTGAGTAAAAATTCACTTCCCATCCATTAACGAGTCCATTTTTGACTTTGGCTGAACCAGAATTTGTTTTAAATCTTCTTCAGGATAGTTATTTTTTAAAAATAGCTATGCAAATTAATTAATTAAAAGGTCATTAATCCGGTTTTATTATTCGTTTCCCGTTAATTGCATACCTATCCTCTTTCTGCTATTTCCATCATTTTATCTTTATCGACTATTTTAATCTCTTTTCCTTCAAGCTTCAAAATTCCTCCTTTCTCAAATTCTTTTGTAAACTTAATTGCACTTTCGGTTGAAACAGAGGCAAAATCAGCAATATCCTGCCGGGATAAATACTGAAAACAAAGGGATGCACTTTTACATTCCTTGCAATTAACTATATTCTGATTTTCTGACACTTTTACCTGCTAAAATTAATGAAGTACAACACAAAAATATCAAATCCTGACAAATAACAACAGACTTTAACAGAAATTAGAATGGATTTACTATTTATAAGCCGTTTTCATATACCCTTCAGATAAGACATTGCAGCCAGCTTAATAAGTGAAATATGACAGGGAAAAAACTGAAATATTTCAGTCTTTCTACCGGAATCCGCAAACCATTTTGTCTTGTTAAAGAAATGGATCACGAATAATTTTGTGTCAAAAAATTTATTTTATGAAAAGTGTAACGATTCCGATATTAAAAGACAAATTGAGTGAGAATTTCGGTCAGTGCAGTTATTACAAAATTTATGAGATTGACGATGGCAATATTAATAGTGATTCTATTAAAGTTCCTCCTGATCAGGATATTACAAATTTACCGGCATGGGCGGCACGGCAGGGAATAACAGATGTAATTGTTCATAAGATTGATAAAAGAATTATTACACTTTTTGCCGGGAACAAGATCAACCTGTTTGTCGGCGTCCCCGTAAAATCACCGGGAATATTGATAGAAGATTACCTTAATGGCAATTTAAGATCGGACGAAAAAATCATTAAAGAGATCACGGAACAGAATATCAGGAAAGAATAAATATTTAATTAAGACAGAATAATATGAAATTGTTGGACACCGCTGTTCATGAGATAGAAACAGCAGCAGAGCTGGGAAGAATAATTAGCGAGAACGAAAATGTAATGGTTAGTTGCGGAAGGATGGGGCCTATGTGTGTTCCCGTTTATGACATTATGGAAGAACTTGAACAGGAGCGCTCCGATGTTAAATTTTACACTATGGGATTCGATACACCTGAAGCCGCTCCTATACGCAATAACCCCATGTGCATGGGATTTATGGGACTGCCATTTAACCTTTACTATAAAAATGGCAGATTGGTGGAAGCAACCAGCAGTATCCAGGACAGGGAACAGATAACATCCATTCTGGATGAATATTTTGGCAAATAATAAAACCGGTTCTGCCCTGGTAATTATTGCAATGCGGATATTTATCAGACTATTATGGAAGAGATTTTTGATTTGATGATTTTGGGAGCGGGGGCTGCAGGACTTACTGCAGGCATCTATTCCTCAAGAGCCAGGTTAAGCACACTGATACTAAATGAAGGAGTCATTGGCGGACAGATGGTATTAACCAACGAAATTGCCAATTACCCCGGAGTGGCAACCACAAAAGGCTATACTTTAGCCGGTATCATGAAAAAACAGGCAAAAGATTTTGGTTGCAGGATAATATCCAATATTAAGATAAAAGAATACCGGCTTAATGATACACTAAAAACAATTGTGCTGGAGGATGGCCTTAAGTTCCGGGCAAGAGCGGTCATTCTGGCTCCAGGTGGAAAACCCCGATCATTAAATATCCCGGGAGAAAATCTGTCTACCCGCAACCTGACCGAAATGAAAATTGGAGGGGTATTTATTTTTATCGGTTATCTGCCCAATACCGATTCCATAAGAAATGTCGTAAATCTTAATGAACTAAATGAAATTATGGTGGACCCCGATATGAAAACCTATATACCGGGAGTGTTTGCTGCCGGCGATTGTATTGCAAAAAAATACCGCCAGATTAATACTGCCGTAGCAGAAGGCACAATTGCAGCATTAAGCGCTTCGGAATATGTAAGAAATAGTAAACAATAAACATGCAGATAATGATAAAGGTAGATTCTTATTCAGATTTCATTTCCAGATTAAAAGGAAAGAGGAAAGTATACTTGCTCTTGTATAAAAAGGGAAGTGGAAAAAGTGACTGTGCCTTTTCCAATGTTCAGTCAGGCAGTGAAAAGGTTAAAGATGTGCATATCTTCCATGCCGATGTAAACAATATAAACGATATCCATACGCGGTACGATATTACAACGGTACCTGCCCTGCTTGAATTCAGGGATGGAATATTCATTAATATCATAAAAGGTTGTATTGATGCCAATCAATATAAAGCCTGTTTTGGAGATGCAGTTTTTCATGCTGAAAAAAAAATGCTGAGAAACCGGCAAAGCGGGTAACTGTATATTCGACACCAACCTTTTCGTGGTGCAACACACTCAAAACCTATCTCAAACTACATAATGTTTTGTACACCGATATTGATGTATCACGTGATCAGAGGGCTGCCGAAGCTTTGGTTAAATGCAGCGGGCAGACAGGAGTTCCCCAGACCGACATTAACGGTGAAATTATAGTTGGTGTTAACAAAGTCCGCATAAACCAGTTGTTGGGCATAAATGGATAGCTTTAAGTGCATTAATAAAATTAAATAAATTGTCTAATAATAAAACTTAATTAAAATGAACGAATTACAACCGGTAAACCAGAATGTGCTATTGGAAATAGCTGATGATAAAAAGGAACAAAAAACAGTATCTGGTATAATAATTCCAGATTCAGCAATAGAAAAACAAAACGTTGGAAAGGTGATTGCCATGAGCAATATTGAGAATGCTGAAATTGCAGTTGGCGACAAAGTGCTTTATAAAGAACTCAGCGGTACTGAGACTGAATTTGAAGGGGAAAAATATCTGTTGATTCAATATTCCGAAATCATGGCCAAGATTGTTGAAACAGATAAGATATAATTGGAGGTTATGTTAAATAAGGAAATAGTTACTACAGAGTGGCTGAATAATCTGGCTTTTAAAGCAGATATCAAAGGTTACAAAATAATGCTTGATGCAGAATCCAATGTAGGAGGAGAAAACCGTGGTGTTCCGCCAAAACCACTTATGCTTCTTTCCCTTGGGGGATGTACTGCAATGGATGTTATTTCGATCCTTAAAAAAATGCGGGTGGATGTTGAAAAGTTTAACGTTAAGGTTGAAGGCGATCTGACCAGCGAACACCCGAAATATTTTTATAAGATTCATGTAATCTATGAATTTACTGGTAAAAATTTGCCAATGGACAAATTACAAAAGGCGATTAATCTCTCGGAAGAAAGATATTGCGGGGTGAGTGCTGTTTATAAAAAAGTAATCGAGATGACTTCCGAAATAAGAGTTATTGAACAGTAGTTTTATATAAAACCAAAAACACTTAATGTTATGACATATGAAGATGTATTAAAAGTTCTCTCGCAGGTAGAGCATCCCGCTATCAGCTATTCATTGATTAAACTGGGAATTGTAACTGATATTAAATTAGTTGAAAACAAGGTGAGCCTTGTCTTTGCATTCCCGTTTCCAAATATTCCGATAGCCAACCAGCTGATTCAATCAATAGAAGAGCCGGTCAGTCAAATGGGCCTGGAGTTTGAATACACTGCAAGGGTAATGAATAATCAGGAAAGGCAGCAATTCTTGCAGTTGGAGACAGAAGCCTGGAAAGGTTAAATAGCAGGCTTTAATAGAAAATAAAATGAAAAACCGGTATTTTGTGCCTGTAGTTGTGAATTCCGAAACAACAGACGAGGTCTTAAAGGTACTGCAGAAATAGATTCGATGGATTAAAGATGAGCTTATGAATAGTGCTGAAAATTTTAAACTGTTTACCATACAAAACGGCATTTTAAAATCTTCTTTGTCCGGAAGGAATACATGAAATGTCTGTAAAGCCCGAAATATCAAAACATAACTTTAATTCTTTTTTGTGGCATGCGGGTTTTCTGGCGTTGGCCCAGAACTTTATGGATGTTGACACAATAGTCCCATCAATGGTCATTGAATCGGGAGGAAGAGCCTTACATATCGGCTTAATGGCGGCTATTATGATGGGCGGGTCGAGTTTTACACAGTTATTCTTTGCTCCATATATCAGCAACCAGGCTTTTAAAAAGAAATTTCTCCTGGCAGGAATCAATATACGTATATTATCGCTTTTTGCCCTTGCTTTCATTTTGTTTTATCTCAGAGAGCATCAGTCCGGTTCTGTATTGTGGTTTATCTTTCTTTTTATCACCTTATTTTCTGTTGGCGGCGCTTTCGCAAATATCAGTTACACTGATGTCTTTGGAAAGGTGGTAAATGAAGACAAACGGAAAAAATTTTTCTCAGCAAAACAAATTATCGCAGGCAGTGTAGTTTTAATATCCGCGTTTATAGCAAAAAAAATCCTTACCGTTGCAGAGCCTCCTCTTAATTTTGCTTATATGTTTTTTATAGGAGCTTCGCTTTTATTGACTGCATCACTGGGGTTTTGGAAAATAAAAGAGATTGTCTCTTCAAAATTAAAAATTAACGGCCTTAAAGATTATCTTAATATTCTGAATATTGAGTTGAGACAAAATAAGAAGTTGTTATATTTCCTCGGCTTTATAAATACCCAGGGTATTATTATTTCTTTCCTCCCTTTTGTAGTGCTTTACGCTAAAGAACTGTTCAGCACTCAGAGTAATGACACGGGCTATTTTCTGCTATTCAAAGTTATTGGTATTGTAACTGTGAGCATGATTGTCTTTTTTGTTTCCGGAAGGATAAAATATAATCTGCTGCTTTATCTCAATGTAGCATTATCAGTTATGACGATCATAGTTACAATGTTCATTAATGATAATGCAACTTTACGGTATATTTTTGTTTTTGGCGGGGTGGTTTATTCACTTTATTCAATAACCATGAACGGATTGCTTCTTGAAGTATCAGACAAAGAGAATCGGGCGTTATACACTGGTTTTGCCGGTGCGGGATATATTCTGCCGGCAATTTTCCCGCTTGCAGGAGGATGGATAATAAATATGGCAGGGTACCAGACTTTCTTCATAATCATAATAATGATTGTGTTGTCATCGCTTTATTTCATCCATAAGATCAATTGTCACAAATAAACAAGAGAATAGTTATGAAATCCACATGATTGACCATGATCACAAACAAGAATGAAAATAATTCATTATCAGTCATGTATGGTTTCATTTGAGCTTTGAAATTAAATTATGTACGAATGAAATTATTATTAATCTATTGCAGGCAATTTGGATATACGCCAACGATAAAAACTCTTGAGTTAGCTTCGGAAAATATTTCTCCTGTTCAGTACCAGAATGTAGAGGTGGCATTTATTCAGGTTGAGAAGGAAGATGAAGAAAGGGGAAACGAAGTTGAAAAGAAACTGGTGAAAAACCTTAAATGGGTATGCGGGAAAAACCAGGTGAATAAAATTATCCTTCATTCGTTTGCACATCTGTCGGAAAGCAAAGCTGAACCTGAATTTACAAAACTGCTTCTGGACAAAACAGAAGAGCGGATGGCAAATGCCGGTTATACAGTAGGTCAGACGCCTTTTGGATATTTTCTTGATTTACAGGTTGATGCTCCCGGGTTTTCTTTAGCAAGAGTATTTAAAAATATTTAATTTTAAATGGTAATTATGAATACAAAAATTTATCATGATTCGGGTGTTGAACTGACCCCTTTTACTGCACGGAACTATGATAAAGTATTGAATATCGGTTCCATGGGAATGTACAGAAGTTTCATAAAAAATGTGATACGAGATCTTGAGATCCAGCCCGGTGATCAGATCCTTGATTTAGGCTGCGGAACAGGCAGGAATGCAGGGCTGATGTCTGCTTATCTTAACGGTAAAGGCAGGATAACCGGCCTGGATATTTCTGAAGATATGGAAAAGCAATTCAGTAAAAGGTTCAAAAATGATAACAGGGTTGAGTTTATCAACAGGCGAATCGATCAGCCGCTTGATTTGCAAAAGAGTTACGATAAAGTTTTTATAAGTTTTGTAATACACGGTTTTCCGCATGAAGTAAGGGATACTGTGATAAAAAATGCTTTTGATCAACTGAAACCTGGCGGTGCATTTTTCATTCTCGATTTTGCCGAATTCGACATGGAAAAAATGCCGTGGCTTCATCGTTTTATATTTGAAAAAATTGAGTGTAAATACGCTTTTGATTACATTAAACGCGACTGGAAGGAGATTCTGAAGGGTTATGGTTTTGAAAATTTCAGTGAGCATTTCTATTTAAAAAAATATGTAAGGTTATTGAAAGCCGTAAAACAATAGCAAATGTTAAAAAGAATATTTTTATTCCTGATTGTTAACAGCTTAATAGTTTATAGCATGAGTGGACAGGATACAATTCAACAAATAATTTATAAACCTATCGGGGTGTTTCATAATTCTTTTACGCCCCAAACGGGAGCTCCCAGGCAGGGTATATTAATGCCCGAAACCAGGGGAACAATTGAAATCTTTCCCCCATATCGCAGCGCTTTAAAAACTCTGAGTTTCTTCGAATACATTATAGTGCTTTTCCATTTCAGCGAAGTGGAGCGATGGGAACCCACTGTAAATCCTCCGGCATCAACAGAAGAACACGATTTCGGACTGTTTTCCACCCGAAGCCCCAAGAGACCAAATCCAATAGGGCTTTCCATTGTAAAACTTGAAAAGATAGAAGAGGGGATTCTTTATATATCGGGGGTTGATGCTTTTGACGGTACTCCGGTATTGGATATTAAGCCTTATCTGCCTTCTGTGGATTGTGTAAAAAGCATTCAGAACGAAATAATGGAAAAGGAACTGGGCCATCACGATGAAAATTTTATCAGCGATTCAACTTTTTATAAATAAATAGAACCGATTAAGAACCGGCAGAGATGAATAGTTATAATGAAAAGGATGATTTTGAACAGATAATAGATAAGCTTATCTGTGAACAAAAGTATGGTGAGGCAATAAATTATTTACAGAAAATAATAGAAGCTGATAATAAAAATGAAAGAGCATTAGCGCTAATGGAACAACTTAAAAAAATAATGGAATACCAGAACAGGGATATATTCGGATCGACAAATCTTAATATGGATCCATGGTTTGAATAAATTTTCGGAAGGATCATGTAATTAATACCATAAAAAAATGAAGAGCTTAAAAAATAAGTTCATAATGGCCCCTATTAAACTGGGGTATGCTGTGGATGGTTTTGTTAATGAAAGACACCTTATTTTTTATGAAAAAAGAAGCCATAATATTGGTGCGATTACTCTTGAACCCCTTTACCTAGACAAAGGTTTAAGAGAAATCCCCACACAACTGGGAATCGATGATGATAATAAAATACCCGGGCTTACCAGCCTGGTTAACCTGTTGCATAAAAACGGGGCTAAAGTGATTGAACGCCATTTACAGCCGATATCTGGGTTCGCATAAACAAATCCGTATCGTGCGGGGGTTTGTGGCGTAAGGGCAACTTTCGGATATAAATATGATCAGAACCAGGGCATACTGTTAGAACGAATCCTGAACCGGTTAAATTTTCCGATTCCGATCGGCAGTTATGAGGTTTTCTGATAACATATAAAATATTATTTTGTTATTTTATTAAATGCTCAAAACTATCGTAAATTATTCAGAGATGGGTCTGTTAATAGCCATCCCCACCAATGATGGGATAACTATTTTCCCGAAGATGCTGGGCATGGCCAGATATTTTTACATTTATACCCTTACCGGAGGCAGGCAATTCACACTTGTTGAAAAAAGACCTAATCCGTACGAAACAACAATGCAGCATTTAAAAACACTTGATGTTTATACGGTAGTTAATGATTGTGAGATAATTATAGCTGCATTTATCGGGAAAAAAGGGATAGAAAGGCTGCGTGAAAGAGGAATGAAGCTCTTTTTCAGGAAAGGGGATATTCAGGAGGCTTTAAATAGTGTTTTCAACGATGAATAGTTTAACACATAAACTGGAAGAGGCAGCAGAGCTGATACGACATTCATCGCGTACTGTTGCATTTACAGGAGCAGGAATATCGGTAGAAAGCGGGATTCCTCCCTTTCGTGGGGAAGAGGGCTTATGGAGCAAATTCGACCCGGTATTCCTCGATATCGATTATTTTCATCGTTATCCGGGAAAATCATGGAAATTAATTAAAGAAATTTTTTACGATTTTTTCGGGAAGGCCCGTCCCAATGCAGCTCATTATGCACTTGCAGAAATGGAGAAAAAGGGGGTTTTACATTCCATTATTACACAGAATATTGATAATTTACATCAAAATG
>Ga0315538_1000770_pt1 | contig 19514 bp, 13 predicted proteins | sample SalMarSW160230MG_2_FD_203834 | JGI IMG/M metagenome (GOLD analysis project Ga0315538, IMG submission 203834) | Salt marsh sediment microbial communities from the Plum Island Ecosystem LTER, Massachusetts, United States - Salt Marsh Sediment SW1601-230 ...
CTCTAAACTCTCACCCCCCAGCCACACGACCTCGCCATCCGGAAGTACAGCCTTCAAGCCTAACACATGGTTGCTGGTCATTCCGTATTTAAGGCAGTGAGCTCCACCGGAGTTGAAAGCCAAATTCCCCCCGATCGTGCAGATAAGTTGGCTGGAAGGATCAGGGGCATAATAGAGACCATGGATAGATGCTGATCGGCTGACATCAATATTGATCACCCCGGCTTCTACGACAGCAATACGCTGATCGGGATCGACTTTAATAATCCGATTTAGGCGATTGAGAGCAATAACCACGCCATCTGGGATTGGCAAAGAGCCACCAGAAAGGCTGGTTCCACTACCCCTGGCCACAAAAGGCACGACTAATCGATGGCACAACCGCACAGTTTCGATGGCTTCATCTTGAGTCTCTACCAGCACAACAGCTTGGGGACGAGCACTAAATGATGTCAAAGCATCAGATTCATAAGGCGCTAACTGGGCAGGCTTGTAAAGCAACCTGGTGGGGGGATATATTTCTGATAAAGATTTGATTAGAGCGGTGTTTTCCACGGTGGCATCCATAATCAGCCTTTAAAGTCGAGAAGTGATTACCCAAGTTTACCAGAAGCTAGCCAAGGTTGAAGAGAGAAAATTCCTGAACATAAGTAGAATTTAATTGACTGAGATCATTATCTATTGTAAACTAACACATATTCAAAGATAAAGAAGGACCGAGAAGAACTATGATCAAGCTAACCCCGAATAATATCCAACAAGACCTCTCTTGCAGCCAACTTTCTCGGCAAGGTGGACACCGTTTCGCTCCCAATGTATTATGCTTTCCCCATGGCCTTTATTACGGTCGAGTTTCCGAGCGGGATGTGGAATCCATCTTGGTGACCTATAAAAAAGGAGAACTACACCTGGAAAACTATCGTGGTCGCTATTGCTATGAAAAACCCGCCCAAGTAGCTGAATATTTTCTATATAGGCAAGTCCAGACGAGAGACCTGGATACATAACAGCTGTATGATGTACGAGAAATCACCAAGGATGAATGGATGGTTGAATTCTCGGAGAAAACAGGATCAAAAATACATCGCCTTCATATCATCAAAGAGCCTACCGATTTCACCATCCGAGAAAGTTGCAGTGCAACAGATCACCAAATAGCAAGTCAGTACAAGTTTATCCAATACCAAACAATTCCATGAATGAATTTCAGTTTGATAAGCAAAAACAGATCAGTATTAATTAGATTCCCGGAGAATAAAACCATACTGACCAATTCTTTCCGTTACCCAAATGAGCAACTTGTCCTTACAATTACGCTGACGATCGTGTTCCTGGTGATGTTTTTGACATCCACCGCGACCTTCTGCCTGAGCACAGCATTAGTATTTGTCATGGTGGCACTTTCATATCAGGGAACCCGGCTTCACCATAATTCATTAATGCAGCATGCATATCAGGTGACTGCTCAAAAAACACCTAATCTGGCAATTTTGGTTAAGGAGACCGCCAAACGGTTACAAACAGGAGATGTCGACGTATTCGTAACCAGAGACAATCGGTTGAACGCTTATACCTTTGGCTTGATCTCCCCTAAAACGATCGTACTGTATTCTCCTCTGCTCGTGTTAATGGACCGGGAGGAATTGATGTTTATCATCGGTCACGAAATGGGTCACGTTCGTTTGGGGCATACCTGGCTCAACACGCTGATTGGGGGGATGGCTGGCATCCCCGGCTCTATGGGGATTTCTGCACTTCTCGTTATATTATTCCGTTGGTGGAATCGTTCTTGTGAATATTCAGCCGACCGGGCTGGATTACTGGCTTGTGGAAAACTGGATAAAGCCATATCTGCTTTGGTCAAATTGGTCGCAGGAGAGCAAGGTAGCACTACGCTGGGTTTAAATCGAGCTTTACAGCACATCGAAACTCAAGATGATGACATGTTCCTCAACTTATCAGAGCTCTTGGGGACCCACCCCGTTATGATTCGACGCATCCAACAACTACGTCAATTCGCCCGATCAAGGCAATATCAGCGATTTCAAGCAAAATTCGACACACTCAAACCATGACATCCAGCGGATATTCCCGCAAAATATTACATATCGACCTAGACGCTTTTTTTTGCGCGGTAGAAGAACAACTCGACCCAGGGTTGCAAGGGAAAGCTTTCGCTGTAGGAGGAAAACCTCAGGAGCGTGGAGTAGTCGCTTCATGCTCTTACCCCGCTCGAAAATTTGGCATCCGTTCGGCAATGCCGATGGCGCGTGCTGTTAGACTCTATCCTGCACTTGTGATCATTTCAGGTCACCACAGAGAATATATCAAGGCCTCAAAACGAGTTATGGAAAGATTATTGGACTTAACAACCCGGGTTGAGCAGATCTCTATAGACGAAGCTTATTTAGACCTCACAGATATCAACGAATCTGCAGAGGTACTTGCCGAGCGCCTTCAATCGACGATCAGGCGTGAGATTGGCTTGCCATGTTCTTTAGGGATAGCCACGAACAAGCTGGTTGCAAAAGTAGCCACTGATATTGGTAAAGCAGCCGCGCATTCTGAAGGACCGCCTAATGCCATTCAATTCGTACCACCAGGTAAGGAGGCTGAATTCCTTGCTCCGCTCCCGGTCGATTCCCTGCCCGGCGTAGGGCCTAAAACCGCTGCAATTCTTGAAGATGCAGAAATTTATACAATGAGCGACTTAGCCAAACAGTCAGAAGAGTCTCTGGTTTCCCAATTCGGTAAATTTGGTCGTTATCTCTATCGAGGTTCACGTGGAATTGATGATAGTCCGGTTGTGACCAGCCATGAAACCAAATCGATTAGCCGGGAAATTACATTCCCCAAAGACTTGAACGATTTCGAGAGCTTACGTGATACGCTTCAGGAATTATCAGAAAGCGTTGCCATCCGGCTTCAGCGAGAGCATTTAGGAGGTACCACAGTAAAAATCAAGCTTCGTTGGGCAGACTTTTCAACTCTCACACGCCAAATTACACTTGGGCACCCTTGCAACCATGCCGGTGAAATCTACGAGGTGGCACTACGGCTCTTCCAACATACTTGGTCTCCAGGAAACGCTGTACGCTTACTGGGTGTAGGAGTTGCTGGGTTAGTACCACCTTATCGCCAGCTTAGTTTATGGGGTGACCAGCAAGAGATCAAAAGAATAGAGAGGGAAAAGCGACTTCAGACAGCTCTGGATTTATTACACCAGCGATTCGGCGATCAAATCCTACATTGGGGTGAGTCCCGGACAGAGTAGCAGGCCTAAACTTACTATTATAAGACCCCTGCCGAAGTTTCTTTGGTGCGGGGTTGCGTAAATTTAAAAATTAAATTACATCATAAAAAAGGAAGTTTCGATGGACAATATCATCTATCCAGTCTCAGCCAGGGTCAACCAGGAAGATGACTACCATGGCACGCCAGTGTCGGATCCTTATCGATGGCTTGAGGATACAGATGCACCTAATACATTGGAGTGGATCGCCAATCAAAACCATTTGACCTACTCTTTCTTGGAAAAGATTCCAGCCAGAAAGGAGATTCGGCAGAGGTTGACCGAACTTTGGGATTATCCCAAGGTATCAGCACCACTCAAGCGAGGGCAATATTATTTCCAATTACGAAATACTGGCCTGCAGAACCAAGACGTGCTGTTTAGCATGGAAAACTTCGCCGATCAAGGGCGAACTCTCCTAGACCCCAACGCGCTCTCTGAAGACGGTACGGTTGCACTCACCGACTGGCAGGTGAGTAAGCAGGGAAGCTTTCTGGCCTACGCCACCAGCGCCAGCGGTTCAGATTGGTTGACCTGGCGAATTAGGCGGGTGACCGAGGGGGTAGATTTACCCGATGTTATCGAATGGAGCAAGTTTTCCACTGCAGCCTGGCTGCCTGATGAATCTGGATTTTTCTATGCTCGCTATGATGAACCCACAGAAGGGCACGCATATGAGAGTGTAAATTATTACCAAAAATTGTATCTGCACAATGTTGGTGAAGCACAGTCGCAGGATAAATTGATCTACCATCGTCCCGACCAGAAGGAATGGGGCTTTGACCCAATAGTTAGCCATGACGGGCATTACCTGGTGATGCACGTCTGGCAGGGAACCGATGTACGCAACCGCCTTTTTTACCTGGACTTACAAAAACAGAGCGAGATGATCGAATTAATCAGCAATCTTGAGGCTAACTACCAGTTCGTGGGTAATGACGGGCCGAGGATTTATTTACGCACCGATCTGGAGGCGCCACGGGGCCGCCTGATCGCCATCGATTTACGCAATCCAGGGAGTCAGAATTGGGAGACACTCATCCTGCAAAGCGAGGACATGCTCGAGAGTGTCAAAATAGTGTGTGATCAATTTATTGCGGTATATCTTCACGATGCATATCACAAGATCAAGCGGTTTGACCTGACCGGAAACTACCTGGGTGAGATTGATCTACCAGAAATTGGCTCTATCGTTGCAATAAATGGCCTTCTCAACCTTTATGGAAATCGGGAGGATGACGAATTATTCTACTCTTTTCAATCATTTGTAAAACCACCCACTATTTACCGTTACGACTTCAGGTTGAATTCGAGCGAGGTTATAGCCTCACCCGAGATTAATTTCGATTTTTCTCCTTATGAGACAAGTCAAGTTTTCGTAACCAGTACAGATGGCGCCCAGATTCCTCTCTTCTTAGTGCACCAGGAAAATCTAAAACGAGATAGCAACCGCCCAACTTTACTGTACGGCTATGGTGGCTTCAATATTGCTATGACTCCAGTTTTCTCTATCAGCCGCTTGGTCTGGCTTGAGATGGGTGGTGTGCTGGCGATAGCTTGTTTACGTGGTGGAGGGGAATATGGGGAAGAATGGCACCAGGCCGGCATGTTAGGCAACAAGCAAAATGTGTTCGACGATTTCATCGCATGTAGCAAATATCTTATTTCAGAAAGCATCACATCCCCATCGAGGTTGGCTATCCAAGGAGGCTCCAACGGAGGTTTACTGGTTGGTGCCTGTATGACCCAAAGGCCTGATCTTTACGCCGCCGCCCTCCCTGCTGTAGGTGTGATGGATATGCTACGATTCAACAAATTCACCATTGGTTGGGCGTGGACCAGCGATTATGGTTCTGCTGACAACGCTGAACAATTCGAGATTTTGTATGCCTATTCACCCCTGCACAACATAAAACCAGGGAGACAATACCCGGCCACCTTGATTACCACAGCTGATCACGACGACCGGGTGGTTCCAGGCCATTCCTTCAAGTTTGCAGCAGCTTTGCAAAATGTTCAATCTGGCGATGCTCCTATCTTGATTCGCATCCAAACCAAAGCAGGGCACGGTTTTGGTAAACCAACCTCTATCCTAATTGAAGAACAGACAGATATTTGGGCATTTTTGGTAAAAATCTTTGGGATGGATTTCCCCGGTTAACCCCATAGAACTTGAGGCCATGATGACTGAGAAAAGCATTCTTATTGAAACAGAACGATTATCCAAGAAATTTGGCGATAAAATCGCCGTCAACGAAGTAAGCTTCCAAGTTTTCAGAGGCGAAATTTTTGGATTCCTGGGGCCAAATGGGGCTGGGAAAACTACCACGATCAAAATGATCGTGGGGTTATTGCAGCCAACCTCCGGTATGGTAAAAGTAGCAGGATTTGACGTACAATCCCAACCTTTATTGGCCAAGGCCGTTAACGGTTATGTTCCGGACACCCCCAACCTTTACCCAAAGCTTACCGGCCGGGAGCTTTTACGATTCGTTGGCGACCTCTATGAGATGGACCGCCACCAAGTCAACCGGCGCATCGATGAACTATTAAAACTATTTGACTTGGTCAATGCCAGTGACGATACCATCGACTCTTACAGCCACGGAATGAAGCAAAAGACCGCCATCGCAGCTGCATTGATGCATGACCCGAGTGTATTGGTATTGGATGAACCAACCGTAGGCCTGGATCCCAAGTCTGCACGCCTGATCAAGGACATCTTACATCAGATGGCCAATCGCGGCGCGGCAGTGTTCTTGTCTACCCATATTCTGGAAATCGCCGAGCGCATGTGCGATCGCATCGGCATCATCAACGAGGGTGAGGTGATCGCAATCGGTAACATGGAGGAATTGCGTTCATGTGGAAGTGGTGGTGGTAGCCTCGAAGACATATTCCTGGATCTGACGGGCGGCGCAGAATATGCTGAAATTGCCGAGGTACTTGGATGATAGCTATGATACAACAACGCCAAATATCAAGTGCTCCTCTATGGCGTTCCGTCGTCAAACTGTTGCGCTTGAGGCTGGTAATCTTAATTGGAGGATTTAGGCGAGCAAAACTCAGTCGTAAATTGGGTTTGATCATCCTCGCCATAATCATTTTGAGCGTTTTGGCGCTTGTTTTTATCGGTAGTTGGTTCTTATTAAGATTCATAAGCTCACCTGATCTGTTCCAATACGTTGGAAACCCTACCGTATTTCTAACAAGTGTCCCCGTCATTGTATTTACTGCCACCTTTGCTGGCATCTTGTTAACAAGTTTTGGTTTGTTGCTTCAAGCGCTTTATCTGGCTGGTGATATGGACTTCTTGTTAAGTGCTCCAGTACCTATCCGAGCGGTGTTCATTAGCAAGATGCTCCAAGCCATCCTCCCGAACTTTGGTCTGATCTTATTATTTGGTCTGCCTTTGCTTTATGGTTTGGGCGCTTCAGAAGGATACAATCTCCTTTATTTCCCCCTCGTAATATTACTCTTATCGGTTATGGCACTGGCTGCGGCAGGTTTATCAAGCCTGCTGGTGATGCTCATCGTACGGGTTTTTCCGGCGCGCCGGGTCGCAGAAGTCCTGGGTCTATTGGCTGGCTTGATCTCAATCCTCTGCTCGCAATCGGGCCAGATAGCCAATTGGACAGATGTCTCCCAACAACAAGCTTCTCAGGCCCTCCAGCTCGTTTCCCGGGTAAACTCCTTGTGGTCGCCATTTGCCTGGGGAGGTCGAGGGTTAGTGGCGATTGGAGAAGGTCGCTGGTTGAGCGGAACCGGCTTGATCTTCACCACCTTTGCTTTAGCGATAGGTATATTTTTAATTTCCCTGCAAACTGCAGAACGCTGGTATTTCACGGGTTGGGTAGGGCTGCAAACTGGTACAACTAAAAAGAAAGTGCGTTCCCATTCTCCCGAAGTTGCGAATGGAGGGTTGCGTTATTTATCCTCTCACCATTTCCTACCTGCATCCATCATCGCTATCGTACAGAAAGACTTTATCGTACTAAGGCGAGATCTTCGTAATATGTCCCAATTAATCACTCCGCTGGTCTTTGGGGTAATTTATGCTGTCTTGTTCTTACGCAGCGGTGGTCAAGCACCCGAAGGGCGAGGACAGGCTCCGGCTTGGTTTATGGAGGCGTTTGACAATTTGATGGTTTATGGAAATGTGGGAATATCCTTATTTGTCAGCTGGACGTTTTTATCTCGAGTCGCGTTTACTGGGTTTTCGCAGGAGGGACACAATTATTGGATTATCAAATCTGCGCCAATGAGTCCAGGAAAAATATTGACGGCAAAATTCATAGTTGGCTATCTTCCTGCTACATTGCTGGGTTGGGGATTTATTTTGATCATTTCTTTATTACAACATGCTCCAATTGGCATCTTAGCATACAGTTTATTGGTGGTGACATTGTGTGTGGCTGGTCTTACCGGATTAAATCTTTCACTTGGTGTAAATGGGGCAAACTTCGATTGGCAGGATCCCCGGCGGATGGCCCAGGGAGGCACGGGATGTTTATCAAGCCTGTTCAGTATAATCTTCCTGATTCTTAGTCTGGCATTGTTTTTCGTACCCCCGTTTCTCTTCGACTTTTTCCAATGGTCAGGTTTAATCGGCAAGATCACCGGCCTGACACTGGGAGGAGCCTTGTGTTTTGCCGTAACATTCATCCCGTTACGGCTGGTAAGAGATAGAATCCCCCTGCTCGATGAAAATTGAGGATATACCAAGATAAAGTGGCTCAAAGCCTGAACATATCGAACGAGACCCAATGATATCTGTCGACGGTTCCCAAGGCGAAGGTGGTGGACAAATCCTGAGGACCTCATTAACCCTGTCGTTGATGACCGGTAAGGATCTAGTGATCTCAAATATCCGCGCTAATCGGCCTAAACCAGGATTAAGACCACAGCATCTCAAAGCAGTCGAGGCCGCTGCTACGGTTGGAAAAGCGGAAACACAAGGTGCATACCTGGGCTCAGATAAGTTGGTCTTCCGGCCAAAAGGCCTTTATCCCGGTCGTTATCGCTTCGATATCAGTACTGCTGGTGCCACCACCCTAGTACTACAAACCATATTCTTACCATTAACCCGTGGGATGGCGACCTCTCACCTCACCATAACCGGTGGCACCCATGTCCCCTGGAGCCCCAGCTTCCATTATCTGGACCAGCATTGGCTCACCTTTATGCGGCAAATCGGTTGTCAGGCAACATTAACTTTGGAATCAGCTGGTTTTTATCCAAAAGGGGCAGGTGAAATCAAAGCCATCATCAGGCCGGCTCGCCAAATCAAACCATTGGTAATCGCGACGCGTGGTAAATTGAAGAGAATCCGAGGCCTATCAGCGGTGGCAAATCTTGACCAGCATATCGCTAAACGGCAACGCAACCAGGTATTGCGACGGATGGGGGATCGATACCCTCTTAGCGATATCCGCATAGTACGGTTGCCAGCTCGATTTAAAGGCACCATGCTCATGTTATTAGCAGAGTTTGAGCACTCGCAATCTTGCTACTTTTCCTTAGGAGAACTAGGAAAACCTGCTGAACGCGTCGCCGATGAAGCCATCGATACTTTGGAATCGTTCCTCAGCACCGATGGGGCTATCGATGAGTATTTGGCAGATCAACTATTGCTACCTTTGGCTTTCGCCGATGAGCCATCTCAACTCTGTACTTCGAGGGTCACAAAACACTTGGTCACCAACGCAGCGATCATTCAGGCTTTCCTGCCTGTAAGTATCGAGATCCAAGTTGACCTTGGGCAACCTGGCTTAGTTTCGATTGTGCCACGATCTTGATCAAACTATCGCAAAACCTGACCAGCATTGCTCCAAGAATAACATTGGAGTTAAATCACAAATCACTTCAGATCAGGAGGTCTTCAAAGTGGATGGTTTTGGGGAGCTGATGTCGATATTCAGCCGGCCTCGCCCCAATGGGAGTGTTGCCGAGCAAATAACATGCAAGCAAATCCAGACTTGGCTGAATAAACACGGCATTCTATACCATTTGCATGAGTTTCACCTGTACCCTTTCTTCTTCGAATTAATTGGGTTATGGTTGATACTCTCACGATCAGCTCTCTCGATAGCAGTATGGTTTCATTGGGGTTGGGTCACATTGCCAATCGCCATCATAGGTTTGTTGGGGGGCACAATAGATGTGGCCTTTCGAAAGCCCCTGATAAGCTTCTTGGGTGCCAGACTTGGCAAGAATATCCTGATCGAATTCAATCCACCAGATGTCAGGTGCGAAGTGGTCTTAAGCGCCCATTATGACAGCAAAACCGAACCACTCGACCACAGGGAAAGAATGTTTTTGCTTAAAAACATTCGCCTGGGTATTGTGCTCACGCTCTTATTGGGATTTATCGGACCCTTAGATCGATGGTGGTTATTAGGCAGTTCAAATTACAAAGAGCTAATTTATTGGATAGGGGTGTTTCTGACCATCCCTATGCTTTTCCTGGCGTGGGGTCTTGGGTTGAACTTTTCCACTGGTCGTCTGCTCAAACCCAGCCAAGGTGCAGTTGATGATGGAGCAGCTTGCGCGATTTTACTCAGCCTTTCCGAGCGCTTATCCGGGGGAGATCCCCCTCTCAATCACACCAAGGTGACAGTGGCGTTATTCACAGGCGAGGAGGTCAATATGCAAGGCTCACACGCCTATGTGCGCTCTCGCCACTGGCCTTTAACCACTGCCGCTATTAACCTGGAAGTAATGGCTCAGGATGGTGATTATATCTTCTGGGAAGAAGATGGCGATGTTTTCAGACGATTGTCCACCACAAGAGAGGTTAATGAGGCTTTATGTGAGGCAGTCGCAGCAATCACCACTTCTGTTGCCCATCCTGCTGGTCCTATCCTGAGCGATGGCTCAGCTTTTTTATTTGCCGGCCTGCCTACCGGGATATTGGGGACTTACGACTCAGTCTTGAAGGATAAAGGCTTTCATCGTCCGACAGACAACCTTGATCGGGTGAACATGAAACGCCTTTCAGAAGGGGTGGACATTTTGACGAGATTCCTGGTTAATTATGACAAGAATTAAATTTTTCAGCTTGCTGACCTTATGCGTTTGTTGGTTGACGCTGGCTCCTTCAACGGCTGCTTCTCAGGTTATCCACGTCTATTATAAAGGCCCTCAGGATGGTGTCATCCAAGCACTTAGTTTATCCAAGGCGCTCGAGCTGGTTGAAACGCCTGACTCCGCCGATGTGATCGTGCTAAACGGCGAAATCTCAGAGGCCGAAAACATCCATAATCTTGTGGGAAAAGGGAAAGGATTGGTATTGATTCTGGGGCCGAGATTGACACCCGAACAGCTAAATGTGCTACTCGGTGATCAGGGTAAATTCGGGTTCGAGTCCGAGCCACTCAGTTTAAATACTGCACCACAAATCAATGATCCATTACTACGAGAGGTAGCCTGGAACAGCGCTCCTCAGGTACGAGAGCGCCTGAGGATCTCTGTGAAACACATGATACCCCTGGTAGTCGGCTATCAAGAGGATATCCCCATACTGAGCAAAGGCATGATTAGAGCCGGCCAGATTTTCGTTTTCACCCCCTTCCTCGGCAAGGACAACCTTCAATTTCAGGATTGGGCTTATTTCAACTACTTTATTTACCATCTGACCGTTCGCGCCGCAGGGATTGATCCTGCGACATTCGCAGATTACCCTGATTCGCCAGTTCCACACGGCCAAGACCGTGTAATCCTAGTCCTCAGCATGGCTGGTTTTGTCATCGTTGCGGCGTTCGCTTTTCTATTCGTTAGGAGATACAGCCTCTCCCATCCAGAAGCGCTAAATGATCTAGTTATCGATCGCCAAGATTTTGACACCCGGCAAGCCTCAACAGATTGGGAGGAAATTGGTTTTCACCGGCCGTTAGGAGGCTTTTTGTTTGCTTTTATGCTGGGATTAGTGATGTTTGTCCCCCTTATTATCTATCAAAATCTCATTTTACCGGGCTATATCTTGCCTTCAGCCCAAGCGTTAGGTATTTGGGGACGAGTAGTTCAATTCTTTCAATTGATCTGGCTGGTTTTTGATATCGGAACGAGTTCAGCTTTTATTAAATTCTTTTCTCAATATCGGGTTCTCGAACCTCGGCAGGCTATAAAATACGGGCAGGTCTTCGTTTGGTGGCAGGCGCTATCCGGTTCTTTTCAGGTGGCTTTGGTCACCATCTTGGCTGGAATCTTTTTACCCCGCACCACCTACGCCCTCTACACCTGGAGCATCATCATCCACACACTAATCCAGGTTCCCGGTTTTTACCAAGTATTCCGCCATGCTTTGACCGCCTTACAACGCTTCGACTATGCGCAGATGCTAGATCTTGGGTTGGCTTTAGTCTTCCCCATCTTGACGCAACCCATTATCGTCACGCTGATGGTCCTTTGGGGAAAATCCCATCCAGCTTTTGGCGTACCCATGGCGGGTGTAATCGGATTGGGACTGGCAGCTTATGTAGCTGAAGCCCTCACTTTCATCTTTGGTTTTTGGCTATATCGCCGGTTAGGTTATAACAGTCGCTTATTGTTTCTGGCTCATTTCGACTGGTCCACAGTGAAGCAGGCTTTCCGCTTTGGGGTCTTCGAGATGCTGGCATCAGCTGCTTGGGGTATCGGTCAATCCGTGGAAATTCTCATTACCCAGAACAGACTGGTAAATTATGCTGAAGTATGGGGTAATTGGACCATAGCCCAGAATTTCATCTTCGCTTATCAAGTACTGCAAACACTCTTCAGTAATCTGATGCCATCGATTTCAGAGGCAATTTCTCACGGACGAAAATTTCTGAGCCAGTATTATGCAGCCTTGGCTTATAAATGGGGCGCCGTAATCAGCGCTTTTATTGGGGCTGTATTACTGGCGGTGGCAGACCGTTTCATCTTGGGGGCTACCGGGTCAGAGTTCACGCGTGCAGCAGTGTTTGCTATTCCACTAATCGTGTGGGGAGCCATTCAATACCCTTCCTGGGTGGGCGACAACGTTCAATTAGCTTCAAATCGACCTTACCTGATGTCCTTATTAGTTGCCGGCGAGCAATCAATTCGTATCCTATTGGCGTTAATCCTGGTCGAGCGTTTCCAAATCAATGGCTTGATCGCAGCTTATTTTGTGGGATTGTTATCAAAAGACTTCTTAGCTTATATAATCAACCATCGCCTCTGTTTTCCCCAGCGCTTCTATTTCTGGCAATCTTTTGCCGCACCTGTATTCGCTGGAGCAGTTCATTATGGTTTCTTGCGTTGGTTTACCGCATTGATTTGGAAAGGAGACCAGATCACCAGCGTGTTGATATTCTTTATTGGCATCTTGCTCTCTTACCCGCTTTTCGCTTTCCTCTACGGTCTCTTTGGTGGCTGGGACGAAGGCACATTAAAAGATCTTCAACGCGCCGTTGACCTTAGCAATTTCATGCGACCATTATCGCTAATCTTCTGGAGAGCGACTTCACTGGGCGCTTCGCTGAGTCCGTTAAATGATCGATTCCCAATTGAAATCCGTCAGGCTGCTTTGCTTGAAGCCAGCGGTTTGACAGAGGAACGCGTCGAGATATAAAAGGCAGTTAAAATAGAGCCATTCTTTAGAGGGTATCAACCAGGCTGGTAAATAAAAAAATATGTCAAAGCTACATTTGATTTCACATACCCATTGGGACCGGGAATGGTATCTGACTTACCAACAGTTCCGTTTGAAATTAGTTAAACTTATCGATCTTCTATTGATCTTGCTCAAGCAGGATCCAGATTTCAAGCATTTCTTGCTGGATGGACAAACTATCGTCTTGGACGATTATCTGGAAATGCGGCCAAGCAATTTTGAGATCCTTCGTATGCATATTCTGGACGGGCGATTACTTATCGGTCCTTGGCATGTCTTGTCGGATGAATTTTTGGTCAGTCCGGAGGCAACCATTCGAAATTTACTTCAAGGTGATCGCACTGCCAGACGGTTTGGGGCAAAAATGATGGTAGGTTACATTCCTGACCCTTTCGGGCATATCAGCCAAATGCCCCAGATTCTGTTAGGGTTTGATATTCACTATGCCAGTGTACAGCGCGGCCTTTCCGATGAGCCCTGTGAGCTCTGGTGGCAGTCCCCCGATGGATCAAAAGTTCTCCTATCCTATCTACGGGATGGGTATGGCAACGCGGCAGGCCTACCGACTTTTGACCAAGAGAGATTTGTTTCTGAAGTACAGCGTTTGAGAGATTCATTGCTGCCTAATACAAATTCCAATCAATTATTGTTAATGAACGGCACCGACCACATGTTGCCATCTCTCAATCTAAGCGCATCTATTGACTATGCGAATGAACGCCTAAAAGAGGATTTTCTCCTACACTCCTCACTTCCCGAATATTTCTCTGCTATTAATAATCAACTCCTGGATGACCGTATCCCTCTCCCAAGCGTCATGGGCGAGTTGCGCTCACCCAGACGGCACCATTTGCTTCCTGGAGTACTATCGACCCGCATATGGATAAAACAACGCAACCACCACTGCGAAACCCTGCTAGAGAAGTGGGCAGAGCCCTTCAGCACCTTCGCCAACCTGCTTGAAAACCGGAAATCGGAGCAATCCGGGCTCTCACTGGATGACCGTCTCCACTCAGGGATTTTACCTGATCCGGCAGCAATCCTACGCCAGGCATGGCGGTTGTTGATGGAATGCCATCCTCACGATTCAATTTGTGGTTGTTCCATCGACCAGGTGCATCGCGAAATGGAACCTCGATTCGACCAGGTGGAACAAATCGGGGAAGAGATCACCCACCAAAGCCTGGATTATTTGAGCGAAATGATAGATACTCGAGTGAACCAAGAGCTTGCTAGCCAAAGATCAAGCGAATCCCTTGTGACCCCATCTCCCAGGTCTAATAAATTCATTGCTGCAATCGTGGTCTTCAATCCTACCGCCGGGCCAAGGACCGGCCTGGTATCGCTCGAGTTGGCCGTGCCCCCTGATGTTGAGCAATTCGAGATTATCGATGATACCGGCAATATAATGCCCGAAAATGTCTCTGGTATGCTAAGCCGAGACCTATTCAGCGCTGTTTTGGACCGCCAGGAGCTTATTAGCGTATTGGGCACGATTAATGAGGGACGTGTAGCTGGTATGGTAATCCGCGATTTTGTATTTAAACGAGATAGTAACCAGTTAGATATCAAGGTTGTGTTAGAGGATGCAGAGAAGGTTGATATCGAGAAATGGCGTAAAGGATTTCGCCAGCTGCAAGTATTTTTAGCGGATCCATCAATCGATACATTTATCGTACGTGCTCGATCGGCAACCACTAACCAGGTAGCATTTATCGCCCGTGATGCTCCAGGTTACGGCTACAAGACATTCTGGATCTCTGACCGGACGCTTCCGGTAATTACTCAGCATAAAATTCGTAAAGTAAACCGTGTCATGAAGATGCTCCTGCCAATTGCCAATAAACTTACTAATCTTGCGGTCTTAAACAAAGCACTATCTAAATTATCGCTGATGAGAAATCCGGAATATACACCTTTTAAAGCACCTTATATTATCGAAAATGAGTATTTATCTATGGAGGTTTCCACCAAAGACGGTACCCTAACTCTACATGATAAGAATAATGGGATAGTATACAAAGGGTTGAATCGGTTTGTGGATGGTGGCGATCGTGGGGATGAATACAATTACTGCCCGCCATTTGAAGATCGTGTGATCAAGGAAGTCCATGTGGATGAAATCCATATCCAGCGAGAACTAAGTCTGCAGGCAATCAGAATCAAATTATCCATGCAAGTACCAAAGGGTTTGCGCCCTGACCGCCGGGCGCGAGCCATCGATCAGGTATCCATCTCAATTGAGACCCACCTTTACCTATATCCGGGAGTACCGCGCTTAGACATTCACACCGAGGTTCATAACCCAGCTCGTGATCACCGGCTGCGGGTCCACTTTCCGACAAGTTTCAATTTAGGAGAGGAGCAACGTTTTGCCGATCACGATGGGCATTTTACCGTCGAACGCAGGCCCATTGGGATACCAGCCTATGATGAATCCTGGATTGAACAACCTCGACCTGAAGTACCCCAACGTATTTTCTCAGACATTTCTGATGGAAAGCATGGGTTGATGTTGGCTAACCGGGGCTTACCAGAGGTGGAAGTCTTGATGAATTCTCAAGGTAGGCCAGAGATCGCCCTAACGCTTTTACGGTGTGTTGGCTGGCTATCTCGAGAAGATTTAGCTACGCGCAAGGGACACGCCGGCCCAGAGCTGGCTACCCCTGGTGCCCAAATGATTGGTGATTGGAAGTACGATTACGCTGTGATCCCCCATGATGGCGATTGGCAAAGTAGCTATCAGGAGGCCTACGCCTTTAATGTGCCATTGCGAGCGGTTTCAACCAGCCTCCACCCCAGCCTTCTACCGAGGAAATCATCTCTAGTCCAGATCACTCCGAGGGAATTTATCATCAGCAGCATAAAAACCGCTGAAATCGGGCATGGTTGGATCTTACGAGGTTACAACATCAGTCCGGATTCAATACAGGTTCGAATTAAACCATTATTACACTTTGATAGAGCGGATAAAGTGAACCTGGCAGAAGATCTGATTCATAAACTGGAAATTAATCAGCAAGGGGAAATTGATGTGCCGGTCCGGGCAAAGGAAATCCTCACGGTAAAATTGTGGTGACGAGATTCAACTTAAAAATAAGATGACTAAACTAAAGTGGTGGCAAACAGCCATCTTCTACCAGATATACCCCCGCAGCTTCTATGACTCAAATGGCGATGGAATCGGCGACTTAAGAGGCATTATTGCACGGCTTGATTACTTAAAACAACTCGGGGTCGACGCTATCTGGCTATCGCCTCATTACCCCTCGCCCATGTTTGATTGCGGATACGATATAGTAGATTACACTGCTGTTGCGCCAGAATACGGTTCCTTAGATGATTTTGTCGCCTTGTTGGAAAATGCGCACCAACGGGGGTTACGAGTCATTACTGACCTGGTGCTTAACCATACCTCCCACCTGCATCCCTGGTTCCTCGAATCCCGTTCCAGCCGTATGAATCCGAAGCGAGATTGGTATGTATGGCGAGATGGGATCGATCAGAAGCCGCCTAATAACTGGAATTCAACCTTCGGAGACTCAGCCTGGGAATATGATATGGTTACCGGACAGTATTACTACCACTTTTTCTTCAAGGAACAGCCGGACCTCAATTGGCTTAACCCGGAGGTCAAGGAAGTCATGTTCGAGGTCGTGCGCTTTTGGCTGGATCTGGGTGTGGATGGTTTTCGATTGGACGCCATTGAAACCATCTTTGAGCATCCAGAGATGCCCAATCATTCTGCAAAATTTTCAGAGACCCAGCTTTACAGTTTTGCACGCAGTATCAAAAATGAAGCAGAGTTGGAGCGCTGGCAAAAAGACATTCAAGAGATGTATGGTTATCAGGTTTACCAATCCGGAATCCACACATTGATGCAAGAGTTACGCGCCCTGGTAGATGAATATGGCGACCGCATTTTAGTGGGAGAAACCGATAGGATTGCTTATTATGGGAACGGAACCAACGAGTTACATTTGGTATTTAATTTTCCTTTGGTCCGGGCTAAAAGCCTTACTCCAGAATTGATCCGTGCCAATCAAACTTCCAGGATAGCAGCCTTGCCCCATCTGGCTTGGTCTGGCAATACCCTCGGAAACCATGACACCTCCAGGGTTTTTTCTCATTATGGAGATGGGGAAAATGATCAGGCGCTAGCCCATCTTTCCCTGGCGCTCATGCTAACTTTGCGTGGCACACCCTTTTTATACTATGGGGAAGAGATCTGTATGGCCGATTTGATCCTGCAAAACCTATCCCAATTTAAAGACCAATTGGGTAAATGGGCATTTCAGCTCGAAGTTGAACAGCTGCATACACCCCCAGATCAGGCTATGAAAACCGCCTCCCTATACGGGCGGGATAAATGCCGCACACCCATGCAGTGGAATCAAGCGCCTAACGCTGGTTTTTGCCCTGAAGGAGTAGAAACATGGCTGCCGGTCAATCCTAATTACTTACAAGGCGTAAATGTGTTTGACCAGGAAAATGACCCCCATTCATCACTCAACTTTTATCGCAACTTGCTGCGATTACGGAAAAGGACGCCCGCCCTCATTGCTGGAGATTACCGGCCTCTCCATCCAGAATCAAAAGAATATTTCGCCTTCCTGCGTTCCGATAACGCCCATAATCAAACATGCCTGGTAATCCTTAATTTTTCGTCTAAGACCCATACACTCAGGTTTTACAATTTACAGGAAAGCGTAAAGGTTTTGTTCTCAAACCGAGATCGAGAAGTGCAAACGGATAATCTTTCCGGTTTGAAGGTTTATCCTTTCGAGATTTTTATAGGTGAGGTACTTATGAGCCCCTCTCAACAACCAGAAGAAAATAAAGCGAGTAAACGCTAATATTTTATGAAGATCAGTGATCCAAAGTGGTGGGTGTTGATCGCAGTTGGAACGGGAACTTTTATGTCAGCCCTGGATACCAGTGTGGTAAATGTTGTCCTACCAGTCCTCCGACAGACTTTCGGAAGCGATATTGCCACAGTCGAATGGGTCGTTACCGTCTACCTGCTAGTAGTAGCCGGGCTGATGTTGAGCTTTGGACGACTCGGCGATTTGCGCGGTCATAAGCCTCTTTACTTGCTGGGATTTGTTATTTTCGTGCTCGGCTCTGCCATGTGTGGTCTGGCTTCGTCTGCCCAGGCATTGATTTCCTTCCGGGGGTTTCAAGCTCTGGGAGCCGCCATGCTGGCAGCCAACTCCCCGGCCATTTTAACCAAGAACTTTCCCGATTCCCAGCGCGGCCAGGCTTTAGGATTGCAAGCCACTATGACTTATCTGGGGTTGACCGTAGCGCCTTCCCTAGGAGGCTGGCTGACTGACCAGCTCGGATGGCGGTCCGTTTTTTATATCAACGTCCCAGTAGGATCTCTGGCGCTTTGGCTCAGCTGGCGGTTCATCCCACGGGATACACCCTCTAGAACAGTGGGACGCTTTGATCTGGCAGGCGCCTTTATCTTCATGGCAGGATTAGTATCCCTCTTGCTCGGTTTAAACCAAGGGCACAGCTGGGGATGGACATCCCCTGCAATCATCAGTTTACTGGTCGTCTCTGCCGCATTATTGACGATTTTTGTAGGGCTTGAAATTCGTAGCTCCCATCCTATGCTCGATCTGAGCCTTTTTCGAGAACGGGTTTTTTCCGCCTCGGCAGCCAGCGCCGTGTTGAATTACATCTGTGTGTTCAGCATCCTCTTCCTGATGCCCTTCTACTTACTACAGGGGAAGCAGCTTAATCCCTCCGCAGCTGGCCTGGTACTAACCGCTCAACCGATCATCATGGCGATCGTTGCCCCCATCAGCGGAACGCTATCTGATCGGATCGGAGTGCAGCTGCCAAGCATCTTTGGAATGGCGATACTTGGGATCGGACTTTTCATGCTTTCACGCCTGGGAGCTCACTCATCAATGCTTCAAGCAGCTTTGGCCTTGGGAATAGCAGGGCTGGGTACGGGAACTTTTATTTCCCCAAACAACAGCGCCTTGATGGGTTCAGCCCCAAAAAACCGCCAGGGTATCGCAGCCGGTGTATTGGCGACCTCTCGTTCAGTCGGTATGGTGCTGGGGATTGGGCTAGCCGGTGCAATTTTCACCACGGTGATGGCTCAAAGTCAGATCACTCAAACTGGAGATCTTTTATTCAAAGGCATCCATATCAGTTTCCTGGCAGCCACGAGCTTTGCAGCTCTTGGTGTGCTGACCTCTGCAGTACGCCGGCCACAAGCCGATTAATATAGTAGTAGTTACGCAGTTCAGGGGAAAATCGAGGGTGTTTGGGCGGGCGTTGCCCAAACACCCCCATCCTCCCACCAACTGCGTAAGTCATATATAGATTAGGAGGAGATTTCTTATGAAGCGTTATAGTGTAAAACCTGGGTCACGAATCGATTTGAGTACATACGATCCAAAGGATAAAAGCACTTTTGCAGATGGGAAAAAAGAAGCGAAAAAGCGTCTTATCGAGCTCAATCAAGAGATGGGAGCGCTCCAGGAACTGCTTTATGCAGAACACAAACACAAGATTTTGATCGTTCTCCAAGCCATGGATACCGGCGGCAAAGATGGAACCATCCGCCACGTATTCGAAGGGGTA
>Ga0315538_1000775_pt1 | contig 19422 bp, 14 predicted proteins | sample SalMarSW160230MG_2_FD_203834 | JGI IMG/M metagenome (GOLD analysis project Ga0315538, IMG submission 203834) | Salt marsh sediment microbial communities from the Plum Island Ecosystem LTER, Massachusetts, United States - Salt Marsh Sediment SW1601-230 ...
TCAGGAATCAGATTGACGCCGATGAGCACGGCAGCAATTTCTATCTTGTTCTTGGAGTAAATGGCATACTTTGTCTGTATCCGGAAAAATATTTCGAGCAGATAGTCCTGTCGGTTGCACCTGGAACCGCAGCGCCGGATGAGGCTGTAGCGTTCGAGCGGATGAGCTTTGCCTTGGCCAGCAAGGTGGAGCTGGACGGCCAGGGTCGGCTGCTCTTGAATGAAAGATTGCGGAAAAGAGCAAAATTGCGAGATCAAATTACCCTCGTTGGCGTTCGAGACCATATCGAGCTATGGAACAACGAGGACTGGGAGCAATATCTTTCAGACAATATGGCTCAATACCAAAAACAGATGTCGCAGGCACGACAGTACGTTTTGCAGAAAAAGAACATAGAACTTTGATTTTTTAGTGGAGACACAATGATGGATCATTGCCAGATTGTCAGAAGAAACCTATCAGGTAAAAGAGCGGTTGACGAAGAAACCTTTGCCTCGCTGGCTGTTCTTGCTGAACGGCTGGAACGGGTGAAAAGGCTCGGCAATGTTTTTTCCAACATTGAGTTCTCGCCTGATATTGAAAGACTTAAGAGCCGGGTTAATGCAGTGCCCGTAGGTTGAAATCTATATTGAGGTGAACAGTTCGACAGTAGAGCACATACCGGTTCTCGCGGAAACATTAGCCGAACAGATAAACTTACCGCCGGATGGGGTGATGGTCGATGCGACCATTGGACAAGGAGGTCATAGTTTACTGTTCGGCAAAATTTTGGGACCTAAGGGTGTAATTGTAGGTCTAGATGTTGATAAACGTGCTATCCAAAGGACCCAATTCATATTAAAAGACCTTGTCTGCAAGGTTATTTTACATATCTGCAATTTCTCTCAAATCACCGAATATGTCGGAAAGCTTGGCATAGAAAAGGTCCATTTTATATTAGCGGATTTGGGCGTCAGCTCAGCGCAATTGGCTGATGTCGAGAAAGGTCTAAGTTTCCTTAACAATATGCCGTTGGATATGAGATTTGATAAAAGATTAAAGACCACTGCTGCCGATATAGTGAATAGAGCGGATGAAAGAACTCTGGCTGATTTGATTTACAGATTCGGCCAGGATAGGGCTTCAAGGCGGATCGCACGGTTTATTGTCCAGCAGCGCCGGCGTCGGCCCATAACTACAACCGGCCAATTAGCAGCTATAGTTAGTAAGGCGCTACAGCGCCAGGGAAAAAAACGAAAACATAGGATACATCCGGCGACCAGAACCTTTCAGGCACTGAGAATTGCCGTAAATAATGAGCTGGAGAACTTGAAGGAGCTGCTTAGTTGCGTGCCGGAGCTGCTAAATAAAAATGGCTATATAGCAGTGATTAGCTATCACAGCTTAGAAGATAGGCTGGTTAAGAACAATTTCAAACAAAATAAGAACGAGAAAGTTTACAGGATTATCACGAAAAAGCCGATTGTGCCAAGCTATGAGGAAATCTCCAGAAATAGGCGGGCAAGGAGCGCAAAGCTAAGAATCGCACAAAAACAATAACCTCGTAGTGCGTCGTGCGTATTGAGTATCGCGTAAAAAAATAATGCGATACGATATACGCAATACGCGATACGATATACGCAATACGCAGAAGGAAATGGAGTTTCGTTATGACATCTGATGCCAAAATTGGACTGCTATTGGGCCTTATCTTTATATTTGTAATTGCATTTGTCATTAACGGACTACCAAATTTTTTGAATAAGACGGACAGCAATGAACTAACTACTACTATGACCACCTTTGAGGATAATTCGCTGGGTATCGGGACCAAAGAGCGTAAAACACAAAAAGATTTAGATTGGATGAAAGTGGTCGAAAAACAGACATTTAGTGAGGATCAAGTCCTCTCGGAGAACGAACAGGATATTCGCTCGGTAATTCCTATACCGGTACCGGCAGGCTCTTCAACAGGTCAAAATCTTAGTAAGAGCACTGAAATCGAGCCTCAAGTTGCACAAGCCTTCCCTTCAGCAGCCGGGGTCCAGAAGGCCGTTGTTAAGCCGACTTGGCCGAAAATCTACGTCGTTAGGGAAGGAGATAATCTGGCCAGCATAGCCAAGAAATTTTATGGCCCTGTGGAAGGTAATAGAAAGATAAACATAAACAGGATATTTGAAGCCAATCGCAAACAACTGAGGACGCCTGACGAAGTTTACGTCGGGCAAAAACTCATCATACCACCGCTCCGCCAGTGGCGGACTACGCAGGACAAAAACAAAATCGGTAACGTTTTGTCCAGTAATCTATTCGAGAAGGTCAAATCCATCGGCAGGTCCGTTCTGGCAGATTCGGGCGACAGCAGCGGTACAAATAAAGACAGATGGTACGCCGTACGCCAAGGCGATAGTCTATGGACAATTGCTGCTGAGCAGCTTGGAAATGGCAGCCGTTTCTCTGAAATCAGTAAATTAAACACTGATACTTTGAACAATGAAAATATCCTTGTTATTGGTATGCGTTTGAGAATGCCTGCTCGGTAAGCCTGTCCTGAGCCGGTCGAAGGAAATGAGCTTCCGATTTCGTTTTATTGTTGTTGTTTTCTGTTTTGCATCTGTTTCGATTTTTGCTATTTATCTGCGCAGTGCTAATAATCGCATTTTCTATAAACTTTGTACATATAAGGCTGAGCAAAACCAGTTAAAACAACAGCTTGGTAATAAGCAGCTACAATTAGAGAGTTTGATAAATCCCGCTGCAGTTTCAGCGAACCTGCAGTAAAACTGCATTTTGAATCCTGCAATAAACCTGTCCCCTCGGCCTTGCCCGGGGCAGGCCTGAGCAGAGTCGAAGGATTGCCGTGCTCCGGCAGGCTCCGCCCTGACGAGCGGGGCTAAATATCTCTCGACCCAGTTCGAGATAGGTTTATTGATTCCTGCATAAATATCGCAGATTCCAAGGGAAATGATAAAACACGAGAAGCATAGAATAACAATGTCATTCCCGCGAAGGCGTGAATCCAGCTATTTTAATAGCGTTTTCTGGACTCCTGCTTCCGCAGGAGTGACAAATCGAAACAATTCCTATTAACATTAGTTTTAATGGTATCAATAGCCCCCAAATCCCCGTTTTCGCGGGGACAAGTTTATTTGGGAGTTTTTGAATCGGATTACGATGTACAATAGAAGTGTCCGAGTCATCATTAGCCTTTTATTGCTCCTGATTGGAGTATTTTTGGCTTTAGCTGGTCGGTGCTTTTATCTGCAATATTTCAAAGCCGAGCATTATACCAGCATTTGCCTTAAACAACAGAGGTCCTACTATCCCCAAAAACCTCAGCGTGGCGTGATTCTTGACCGTCGCGGCAGAGTGCTTGCTGCAAGTAATAGAATCCGAATCATATTTGTCGAGCCGAGACTTATAAAAGAACCTAAAACTACATCCAAAAAACTTGCCCCAATTATGGATATGGGTGCACATGAAATTTGTAAGCTCATCATGGAAAGTAAGAATCCGGGATTCGTAAAAATAAAGGCCGGTGTTGATGAAAATCAGTGTAAAACAGCAGGTAAAATTCATGGAGTGGGCATTCAATATGATTGGCTAAGACATTACCCAATGGGCAGGCTTGCGGCACATACGGTTGGCTTTACAAGTTTGGACAACAGGGGTTTAGGTGGCGTTGAGTTCCAGTACAACGCAGAGCTAAGCGGTTCATCAGGGCACAACATTTTTTTAGCTGATGTACATCGTCGGCCCATTCGACCTATTAGTCCTTCGCTGTTTGTAACTCCGGTCTTGGCCCAAGAGTCACAAGTCATCGACCATCAAGCACGAAATGGATGCGGAATTATTTTAACCATTGATGCTGCGATTCAGGAATTTGCACGAGCCGAGCTTATAAAACAATACGAGGCTTACGAAGCAGAATCGGCGGTGGCAATTGTAGCCGATCCCACCGACGGAGCGATTTTAGCCTTGGTGTCACTACCCGACTTTGATCCGGCTAATGCCGGGTCCAACGACACAGATAGCTTCCGCAATCGAGCACTAACCGACCAATTTGAGCCGGGAAGTATTATTAAGCCGGTTATCGCGGCTATTGCGCTGGATGATGGGGCTGTTACAAAAAAGGAAAAGATATTTTGCGAAAATGGAAACTATGTCGGCCGTGGCTTTGGCAGAATCGGTGAATATCGCAGGGGTTTTGGTGATTTAACTTTGCGCGAGATTCTGGTTGAGTCCAGTAATATTGGAATGGCTAAAATCGGGCAGAGACTCGGCAAAGAAAAACTCTATGAAGGATTGAAATTCTTCGGCTTCGGCAGGAAGACCGGCATTGACCTGCCAGGCGAGGCTGAGGGATTGCTAAGACCTATCAGTGAGTGGACCGGATACAGTGTAACCCGAATACCCTTCGGCCAGGAAATTTCCATAACCGCGATTCAATTAGTTCAGGCCTTTTGCATACTTGCCAATGGAGGCCATTTGGTTCATCCGTACCTGGTCAAGGCGATGGTGGATAACGACGGCAAAATTGTTAAGCTGAAGCGTCCATCACCGGGCTCAGGTCGGATTGGTTATATCGTCAAACCGGAAGTTGCCAAGTGGATTGTCACCGATGCTTTGACCGGCGTAATTAATGAGGGCACAGGCAGAAAAGCTAAGCTCAAAAATTGGCAGGCGTTCGGCAAAACCGGGACTGCTCAATTAGCTAAGACCGATGGGCGAGGTTACGCTGAAGATGCTTACGTGGCCTCGTTTATTGCCGGTGCACCGGCAGAAAATCCGGCAGTAGTCGTTTTAGTTTCAATTCGTAAGCCGAACGTCAAACTCGGCAAAGGTTACACCGGCGGAACCGCCGCTGCTCCAGTAGTTGCCGCAATATTAGAGAAAACACTTATTTACCTTGTGGCTCAGAACAAAATCGCGACCCCAAAACATGAAGACCTGCCCGCCGTACACTATGGGCAGGCGGGCCTCGTTTGGGCACCTTTGCCACATGGTGGAGCGCCTTATGACCTGCGTTTTGAGAGATGAGACCTGCCCGACGTACTCTCTGGGCAGGCGGGTACGAAGGCATGGTCAAAATAATCTATGCCGACTCACGAATGAATTATTTAACCGGGCAATGACACATTCTTTCATATACTTCAGGACGTCTTAAATAGGCTTCACAAGCCGATTAGTATATGGTGAATGGTGATTGGTTAAATTGTCATTGCGAGGCTTACGAAGTAGGCCGTGGCAATCCGACAGTACTGCCGGATTGCTTCGCTCGCAATGACTTATACCAATTGTGATTAAAATTTGCGCTTATGTCATTTCGACCGAAGGGCCACAAAGTGGCCCGTAGCGGAGAAATCTGTTCAAACGGATTTCTCGACTCACCTGCGGCTTGCTCGAAATGACACGAATAAGCGCATTAATTATTCACAATTGGTATTACGCTATTCTTATGTTTTCAGCAGTGCATAATCACAGTTTACTCACTCCGTTTAGTTTTTTTTCTGTTTTTTTGAGAATCTTCCTGCCGGACCTCCTGCCGTAAATAGAATCGAGAGGCGAGTTACTATGGCACCGAGAAGAAAATAGCCCAAAAACACTTGAAGCATCAACAACACTTGACCACAACTACTTGCCGGATTGGCTGCAATATCACCAAAACCTAATGTCGTCATCGTAACAACAGAAAAATATAGAGCATGCAGAAAGTTCACAAGGCCGCCGACCTGGCCATTGACCATTACACAATCTGGCTTGGCCCAGTACGCAATGGCAAAAACAATTGCCAGAGCAATAAAAACTACCAGTATCCGGATGGTACTTCGCCCATAATCACTCAGGCACCAGAATAAACGAACGGGCGATGTCAACAATGGGTGCATTTTGCATAGCCACTTCTTCTCTGATTGGCCCCTATACCAATCTTCCCAATTCATCCGCTGTTTGTTGTATTGCAGAAGGTATTTCGTGCCTTCATCTATCCGGCAGCTTTCCAGTCCAACACCACGAAAGTCCGTCTTATGGTCAATAGTGCAGTGCCAAAACAGGGTTGAACCATCAACAGCAACCGCGCTTAAATCCGCTCCTTCCAGATGAGCAATAGTCAGGTCTGCTCCTTCCAGATGGGCATCATATAGATTCGCTCTTTCCAGATGGCTATCCAAGAGGTATGTCCTTTCCAGATGCGCCCAGAGGAGAACCGCCCCCTGAAGACTGGCATCTTGGAGATTTGCTCCTTCCAGATGAGCAAGACCAAAGCTTGCTCCTTCGAGGTGTGCAAGACATAGGTCCGCTCCTTCAAGATGGGCCTCTTCGAGGTCGGCTCCTTGCAGCCAAATCTCTTCATCGGGATTTTCCTCACGCCACTTGTTCCACTCAGTTATGTCCTTTTTTTCAGAGCATTTTTTTAGCAACTCCAGTTGCTTCGGGTCGCATCTGGGTTCTTTACTCGGCTGGTCCTTTTTATCGTCTGAGTTTTTCATCGTAATGAATTATACTTTATCAATAATCATTTTGCCCTGTAGAAAAATTATAAGTCATTTCGACCGAAGCGTCCCTAAGGGACGCGAAGTGGAGAAATCTATTCAAAATCAGATTCCTCGACTCCGCCTTCGGCTCCGCTCGGAATGACGTTGTGTGTTTTTGCCATATCGGATTTCAAGATTCAGAATTGAGGATTTCCAATATATCCGGCTTCGATGCAGAATTGGATGATGTCACGCCCTAACGGTGCGGCATCGCTTGAGCCGTGCTGGCCACCCTCGACGACGACTGCAATTGCCAATTTCGCGCCGACACTATCCCCTCGGCCTTGCTCGGGGCAGGCTTCGGCAAAACCTGCAAACCAGGCGACCTCCGGCGCCTCGGTTGAGCCGGTCTTGCCATAAACCTTCACATCCTGCTCACCAAGGCCGCTATGAGCAAATTCCTTATTGGCTGTTCCGCCAGGCTCATTAACTACAGCGCTCATACCATCGTAAACTACTTCTAAGGTCTGCGGTGAGATATTAAGGTCGTATTGCGTATTGCGTATTGCGTATTGCGTATTTGCCTTTTCGCGCGACAAGAAAATTTTAGGTGGTTTATACACGCCACGTCGGGCGATAGCAGCCATTGCGTTTGCCACCTGCAACGGTGTAGCTCGGCAATTTGCCTGACCCATGCCAAACAGTCTTCTTTCCCTTCCTTCGAGGGTAGTTACTTGTTCAAGAGACGTAACTTGAGTATTTGGTGGAATAGTTGATATTTGTCCGGACGCCTGCCTGAAATCTCGTATTGCGTACCCGTTCTCCGCCCCTTGGGGGCTGCGAAGGATGAATTGCGTATCGCGTATTGCATCCGACACATCACGCATGCTTGCCCCGAGCACGGTCGAGGGGACGCACGACGTAAGACTAATAGTGTGTCCATAGCCGAATTTAAAGAGCCATTCCTGCAGGACCGAAGGATTAATCCTGTCGGCAAGGCGTGAAAAATAAATGTTACAGCTACCCTTAATAGCATTGCGGGCATAGTTTGGCCAGCTACTGTCATGGCCGATTTTGTATCTATTGTAAATCCAGCAGTTCGGCCAGCCAAATGGTGCCTCTTCAGCAGGACAGCTTATAATCTCATCCGGAGTAATATTGCCCGACTCGAGACCAGCTATAAGAATCAAAGGCTTGACAGCCGAGCCGGGTGGATATTGCTTGTTTATAGCTCGGTTTGTCAGCGGACCATTAGGATCGCGGGCAAGAATGCCATAGTCATACCTGGCACGGTTTAAATCAAAAACCGGCATGGAAACCAATGCTAAGATGTCACCGCTGGTTACATCAATAACGACCGCAGCCATTCCAGGCCAGCTATTCGGGTCCGTCGTAAGGCGTCCCTCACGGGAGTGCGGATAGTTGGCCAAATAGTTTTCTATCCTCTGCTGAAGCTCGATGTCCAATGTCAATTGTACGTCTTCGCCGAATTGGGTCTCGGTTCTACTTATTAAGTGGCGATCTATGTCGCGAACAAGCTCACCTCGTCTGCCGCGAAGAATAGCTTCACAGACATATTCAACTCCATCTTCCCTTCCGCAAACTTCACCATCCAAGTAACGAGCTAATCTATCATTTGCAAAGAGCCTTTTATCTTCTTCTTGTGTTGCCGGTCCAACCCAGCCTATAGTCTGTGCAGCGACCGAGCCGTATGGGTAAAACCTTTGCTCTTCCGGCACAATCTTAACATCATTAACATCCATAAATTCCAACTGAGCCGTAAAAATATCGTCATCAGTCCTTAGCTCAAATAGGGGCCAGGCTCTATGCATCTCAGAAATATCCACCCTCGCAATCGACAGAAGACGGGCATTCGGATCAGGAATAGCCTGCTCAAAATCCTCATTAGGCCAGTCTCTTTTCCACGCGAGATATCGACGTAGATTCCATATATTATCGTTGATCTGTCGGATTCTGTCTTCGATGTCTTCGTGATTAAGCCCAAAGTATGTACATTTCTCAATTACGTGCTGCAGATTCTCAAGACCGGCTTGCAACTGCTTATTAGCTTTGACCAGCGCATTATCTGAATTTTCCCGTCTGGCAGCTCTTAACAATATAGCACGTCTTACCCGCTCATCCAGAAAACAGCACAGTTTATATTCTATTGACAATTGAAATCGTGGCTCATCGACAGCTAAGACTCGGCCTTTTCGGTCGAGGATTTTGCCTCTTATAGTCTTTAGCTGGCGAGACTGACCCTGTCTTAGTTCTGCGATGGCATCCTGAAGCGATGAGTCGGGTAGCAACTGCATTTCTGTCAGGCGTAGCAAACAGACCAGCAGAAGCAGTATGCTTACAGCTATAAAGATTTTCACTCGCTTGTCATACATTGAAAGTGCCTAAAATGAGCTAAAGTGTCTAAAATGAGCTAAAGTTATAATTTTAGGCACTTTAGACACTCCAAACTTTAGTTCATTTAAAATCGTCTGACGCTTCGTCTTTTTGTACGCATCCACAACTCAACCGGCAGGAATAAAAACGGACCGATTATTGCTGAGTATAATGGTGTCCAAAGCAGCTTAGTGTATTCGTTTAATGGTGCTTGCTCCGGTTTGAGAAACACGAGGAAATAAGCCAAAGCGGCGGTCAGAAAGCCGATTACAAATATAGCAAGTGACTGATAAGGCCATTTCCTGATAGCAACAACCCGGTTCAGATCTGCCAGCAAAGTGCCGAACACACCGAAGCTTATTATCTGAGGGCCCATTGTTGGACCGACAATATCAGCAGCAAAACCTATTGTAAAGGAGGTTATGACAGCAACATTGCCGCTCGAATTGACGGAGAAAAACACCAACAACACTAACAGCAAATCCGGTTTGACATTAGCAGTTGTAACGGCGATTATGTCAACTAAGCCGGTCTGCAGGATGGCGGTAACTATAATAAGCACTGCAAACCGAAACCAAAGCATTTAGATATCCTTGCTGGATCTTTCTCTCGCAGCGTATCACAAAGTGAAAGCTCACAACTAATGCTACAGGCAAATAAATCTTTAGGACAGATGTTTTCTGAAATTCTAAGTACTAAATTCCAAACCTGTCCTGAGCGAAGTCGAATGGATCCTAAACAAATTCAAAATTCTAAATCTAAATGACCAAAACGTCTTGTATTAAAATATACGTTTTTATTATTTTGAATTTTATATTTTAAACATTTAAATTTGTTTAGAGTTTAGATATTAGAATTTAGAATTTAAGTTCATAAATTATCATGGACTCATCACAATTACAGCAACGTAGTTGAGTCTCTGTACGTCACAAACTGGTTCTACCGTTATATCCCAGAGCGAGGGAGCCTTATCGTCTCTTTTGCATTGTGTAATCTTTCCTATAATCATCGGCACATCCAAGCACCCTGGTTTTTTGTCGGCAAAAACGATGTCACCTTTTTTGACTTTATGATTTATCTGAAGAAGTTTAATCTTAGCTGAATTACCACCTGCGCCCTGCATTATCCTCACCACGTCCAATTGGTCAACCTTTATCGGAATCTTAGATGTTGGGTCGGTAAACAGCTTGACTTTGGCTCCATGAGCTGAGACAGAGGATATGGTTCCGATGATGCTATTGTCACCCAGCACGAACTGTCCCTTCGCCAGGTTGTCATCTGATCCCCGGTTGATAATTAGTTCGTTTTGCAATCCATCTGAGACTGTGACGACGTCTGCTAATACAAAGTTCATTTGTTCCCATGATGGTTTAATGCGTAGTCCTGATAACTTTTCAATATCTTTTTGTGCCTGATTCCGCTGCTGAATAATATTAGCAAGATGGTTTCGCAGTTGGTTATATTCTCTGCGACTGACAACATCTGTTGACAGCGGCGTATCCGCTGCAAGTGTAATGCTTCTGCCGATGCCTAAAGGCCAGCCGAAAGTGCGTACGAAAGCAAACTGAAATTTATTTGTCACTCTCTTCGGGGTAAAAAGGAAGATAAACCCTCCTAACATAAACCACGTAAATAACATCCGTCTGGAGACTTTGCTTTGCTTCCTTGCCATAATCGTATTGCGTATATCGTATTGCGTAGTGCGTGAAAGAAAATATGCAATAAGCAATACGCATTACGCACGACGAGTTATTCCCATCCCCGTTCGTCGTGGTCCATAGTGTCTTTCCACAACTCGAGGTTTTCCAGGTAAACACTTGTGCCGCGTGCTACACAGCTCAGAGGGTCCTCAACCCTTATTACCTTTAAGCCAGTAGCATTTGCCAGTACCGTGTCCATGCCGCGCAGAAGCGACGCACCGCCGCAGATGTTTACGCCGTTGTCGATCAAATCAGCAGCTAATTCCGGCTCTGCCATTTCCAGCGTTGTCGTAACTGTGTCTATGATCGCAGCTACAGGGTCGCGAAGAGCCTCACGAATTTCCTCACTGGTGATGACGATTTTTCTGGGCAGGCCGGATATAGTATCTCTGCCGGCCACTTCCATCGTCAGCTCCTCTTGCAGTGGAGCAGCAGAACCGACTTGTATCTTAACTTTTTCAGATCTTGGTTCGCCGATAAGCAGATTGTATGTTCTTTTAAGATGATTGATGATCGCTTCGTCCATATCGTCCCCGCCGATACGGACGGATTCAGAGGTAGCGATATCAGCCAGACTCATTATGGCCACTTCTGTGGTTCCACCCCCAATATCAACAATCATTGAAGCGGTCGGCTCTGTAATTGGCAGTCCTGCACCGATGCCTGCTGCCATCGGTTCGTCAACCAGATAGACCTTGCGGGCGCCTGCCCGTTCGGCGCTATCTATAACCGCTCGGCGTTCAACTGCGGTTATACCGCTCGGCACGGCAACTACCACACGAGGCCTCACCAATCCACCTCTGCCATGTACTTTCCTGATAAAATAGCCCAGCATCGCCTCGGTAATCTCGAAGTCGCTGATTACACCATCTTTCAAAGGTCTAATAGCGGTAATCGAGCCGGGTGTCTTGCCGAGCATTTCACGAGCAAGCGAACCAACAGCTTCGCCATCGTTTAGGACGATGTTGGTACCTTTGCGTACGGCCACTACGGAGGGTTCATTGAGGACGATTCCCCTGTCGCGGACACAAACCAAGGTAGTACAGGTGCCCAGGTCAATACCCATATCCATACTGAACCATCCCAAGAATGTGTCCAGTAACACGTTAGACTCCTTTCTAAGCTATTCTACAACTACATATTTTATATTGGAGAGCAGTTTCGTCAACCCCGTTAGAAATTCTCCCTTTTTTTGCACCTCTGCCCGCCAATCGCCGGACTTCCAACGGCTTATATCACACTATTGCTGGTTATACACTTTATAACGGGGTCAATAGTCAATTAACTATTGGACAGCTAAAACACGATTTAGGGCGTTTTATGGACACCTATGGTATTTTGAAGATTGAACCGTACTGAGAATAGCACGTATGTGCGACAAATGCAGCAGTAGCCAGCACAACAGAAAATGCTATCGCAAGCATAACCGTATAAATGTTGCTGGGCACTAATACCTTTTTACCACGAGTCTGTCCATTTGGACTCATATTATAACCCCACAGAAAATAGCGTATAGAAAAAATTAATAGCTATAAGTTAGTGCTTACCACATCGCCGACTCTCGGCGGTTTCTCCGGATTAAACAGATCAAAGATGCCGATAGCCTTTTCTGGCTCAATATCTAAAATCAGAATATCACAGATAAAATTATCGCCACGAATAACGTGGAATTTCATCTCTTTTTTGACGCCATGTGCCTGTCCTATGGATATTTCAGCCATCTTATTTTTCAAATCTACGCCGATTATCTGTCCCTTCAAGCCGATCTCTTTGGTTGGTGGCAGAACCGGTTGAGCCTTTTCTCTTATCGGTGTTACCGGCGTGGGCGGTGCAACAACCTTGCCATACTGACGGAGGTGCTGGTCTAACCTCGTTTGCAACTCTGCATTTTCTTCAAGCAGGCGTTTGTTCCTTTCTTCCAGTCCTGTTATGATCGCCATTTTTTCAAGAAGGGCCCTTGATGTTTCTTTATGTCGGCTCTGTTCCTGAATCAGGTTAGCTTCGACACCCTTCCATGTCTTGATGGTGTTCTCCAATAGCAATCTCTGGTTCTGGTTGGTCTTAGAGAAGGATGCTACCTCGGCTGCAAACCTATCTACCCTCTGAAGCAGTTGCGCTTTTTCTCTTTCGGCTTTGTCAAGCTCACCTTGCAATTGTTCAATTTTTACATTGATTGAGGTAATTTTATTATTTAGCTGATCTATCTGCTGATCTGCTTGCGTTGTTACCTCTTCTAATCGTAACTCAGCACTTGCCCTTTTCTGCTCTGCTCCTTGGTACCTTGCATATAGCGTGTCATATTTCTGTTTGTAGTTGTCGGCGTTGGCAATATAAGTTACTACAATACCGGATAGAAAAATAGCTGCTATCGTAAGTAAAACTATTAAAATCTTTGTAAGCGCACTCAAGACAAGCTCCTTTCACTGTTTAGTGTTTTCTGATTCTATAGTAAGCTCCGCACATAAATAACGTCCGGTAATCTTAGCTCCTCAACACTTCGCAAAATAAAGAGATAAATCTTATTATTGGGATTTTCTAACATAATTTTACGTTTTGAGATTGGAAAGGTCAAGCTATTTTTACCAAATAGCCCAAATAAAAAAGGGCGTGAAAGACTCCCAAATTTATTGGGGGTTATCTGCGGTTATTGTCGGATTGCACATTGAAAAACAGCCCTTGCAGCGGCAATACGGACAGATTTCGACTCATCTGTTAGAAGCTGCGGAAGAAATCTTTTGAGATTTTCTGTGCCGATTTGGCCTATTGCCAGTGCTGTCAAAACCTTAACGCGTTCAAGCTCCTTTTTATCCAGCCTGCTGGTAAGATTCTTCTCAAAGACATCGAGAACTTCAGGTTCTCCGATAGGGTCGCCATGTTTGCCGAGCTGTTCGGCTGCTGCCAGGCGGACCTCCAATATATCATCATCCAGCTTTGTAACCAGCACGTCTTTGGCTTTTGCCGTTTCAAGTGCCCCCATTGCCCTTATGCCAATGATTCTATCATCAGCATAGCCACTGTAAACTATTGCCCACAACTTAGGAAATATCCGTTCGTCTCCCAGCACAGCTATAGCTTCCACCGCCTGGAACCTCACCTTGTCGCTTGAATCTTTGCTCTGCAGGGCCCAATACAGCAGCCTAAGTGCATCTTTATTGCCGCTTTTGCCCAGCAGTAAGGCGGCGTTGGCCCTTACCGTCTGGTCCTTACTGGCTATCGCGTCGCGAAAGACCGTAAAGTATTCAGAATGGCCAAACTTAGTCATCGCATAAGCGGCGGCAATTCTGACGTTTTCATCTTCATCTTTCAATCCGTCTGCGACGGACTGTACGTCGCTTTTCGCCAAGGAGTATTCCAAATCGGCTACAGCCAAAATGGCTGAAAATCTAACCGGCACAACCTTGTCTTGTAGCAAGCGCTGTACCTTAGGCATCAACGTAGTTTGTTTAGTCGCTGCGACAACTTCGATTGCGTTAGCTCTGACCTGTGGGTCAGCATCAGCCAAGCCCGCCTCAATAATCTCTAAGGCCTGGGGCATAAGGTTATCAACAGAAACAGCAGAAGGTTTATTTACAGCCGTTTGTAAGGATAAAGACTCCTCGCAGCCCGCAAGAAATGCCAAAGGGAAAGTGAAAAGTAGGACTGTTAATAACCGGCGATTGGTAATTGATAATTTATTTAACCAACTACCCTTTAACCATTTATTATTTAGCCGATTACCTATCATCTGTATTATTATCAACAAACCAAGGCAAACTGCACAACAAAAATCCAGCCATTGGCCGTGCTTACTAAAAAACGTTACTCTTTTATCTATCGGCATTTCATCGGCAAACCATCCATCGATACCTTTGCGTTGCATCGCATCATAGGGCAATGTACCTGCCGAAAAGCCATTTTTTATCCGTCCGAGACTATCTATCAGACAGCTTATGCCTGTGTTAACGCTTCGTACGATAGACACTCTATTTTCGACGGCCCTGAAGACACAGGTAGCGGCGTGTTGAGGAAGCTCTGTGCTGGGCAAAACTTTTTCCTTTTCAAATATAACGAACCAGCCGTCGTTACTTATATTTACCAGCCAGTCGATTCGCTTCTGCCCATCCTTATCCAGCGTAAAACTGCGAGCAATTTCTGGAATGGTAGCCTCATAGCAAATCATTACGCTAAATTTATAATCTTGACTCCGGCTGTCGGTCATTTCAAAAACACTGTATTCGCTGCCTGCTTCAAGTGAATGGTCAAATCCGTATGGATTAAATTTCATCAACAAGTTAAAAAGCAAAGGAAAACTTTTTCTAAAGGGGAGCACCTCGCCGAACAGAACTAAATGTATTTTGTCATATCGTTTTTCATACTGTCGTCCATTTTTCTTGTATAGAAACGCTGAGTTGTACCTTTCCACCAGTTCGGTTTTAGATTCGTCAGGCGTTCCTCCAAACGCCCCAACGAGCACGAAAGCATTATTTTTTGAGTGGTCTCGAAGAGCCTGGTCAAAAACCTTCCAGGGATGTTCCGGTTCTACTACATCCAACACTTCCGGATTCAATGTTGCCTGCACCATTGTCTCAGGCCAAATGATCAGCTCAGCACCGGCTCCTGCTGCAGCTTTGCTTTGCTGCATCAGCTCATCAAATATCGCCTGAGATGTTTTTTCAGCAACTTTTGCTTCTGCACGTAGTGCCTCTCTCTTAACCGATTGCGGGACATTGGACTGCAACGATGCAATTAGCGGGCCATTGGTGACAAACTTATTAGATTGGTTTATTCTCCACCGACCATAAACAACAGTAACTGCAATCATGGAACAAACAATCACAATTTTTGTCAAAGAACGGAGGACGGAGGACGGAGGACAGCGGACAGAAATTTTGTCTTCTGTCTTCTGTCTTCTGTCTTCTGTTTTCTGCGTAATGCAGCTTTGAGCATCAAGTATCAGCTCAGCTATCAGTCCATTGACCATCGCTATCAGAAATGATACCCCGGCTGCACCGAATATGTCAGCTATTTGAATGATGGTGATGTTGTGATATTGGCTGTGTGCCAGAAACCGCCAGAAAAAACCACCTAAGAAAAAACCCTGCAACCGCTCGGCTCCGACAAATAAAACACCCGAAGCCAAAAATAGCGGTATCTTTTTTATTCTGCAGTATCGCAGACAAAGTGCCACTATCGGCCAAAGCACCGCCGTATATACACAAAAGGCAGCCCAACCTGCAAAAGTTATCGGAAAGACCCAGTACAGATTACCGAGCCAGTAACAAAGTGACACTATGTAGGCTATGATTACTAACGGTATGGGTCTTGCTTTAGGAGAACAGGCGAGAATGAAAGGAACGAGCGATACCCACGCCAGGAATGACCAGCTAACAGGCGGCTGAATCACCGTCAGCATCACCGCTGTGGTGATAAACGGCAAGAGAGAAACAAAAATTTTCTTAACTCTCAATTACTTATGTTCCTTATTTTGAAGCAGTTCTTTCTTCGCGAAGTGCTCCTAATTTACCAGCCTTTCGCAATATTTCTAAACGGTCGATAATATCCTCTGTTGTATAGAGTTGAAATTTCTTTAACCGCTCATTTAATTTTGCCGTAAACATGGACAATAGCATCTTATTTTTACGTAGTTTGCCATCTGGTACTTTATTTTCGTGATAAAGCCATTTCAATTCTCGGTCAGCATGTTCTGGCCATTTAGGTAGTCCTTCACCTTCTACTGGTAAGCCTTCAGAATCTTTGATACGTTTTTGAGACTCTTTAACATATTTTTCTGATATCTCTATCCCAGTATATATACGATTTAACTTATGGGCTACTACGGCGGTGGTTCCAGAACCACTAAAAGGATCAAGTACCCAGCCTTTTTCATTTGAACTTGAACGAATGATTCGAGCGAGCAGACTTTCGGGCATCTGACAAGGAAAATCCAATCTTTCTTTGAAGGTTCCACATATTCGAGGATATTCGTTCCAGACATCGTCCGGCATCTTGCCTGCCGGATTGGCACGTTTATCTTTATATACTTTTTGCCTGTCTGATATCACTCTAATTGTATCAGCATTGAATGTAAAATTATCTTTATCTTTTACGAAATATAAGATATGGGTGTGCGCCCGTGCGAATTTATTTTTCATTTGTTGTCCGAAGGTATAGTGCCATATAATCCAGTTACGCATAAAGAGGAGAAGCTTGTCGGCTATGATTTTTACATTTGCAGCGTATTCATCACACATAGCGATATAAAATGAGCCGTCTTTTTTAAGTACATCATGGCAGGCTCTCATCCATTTCTCTGTCCAACTGAGATAGCTATCTCTTTTCTGTTTGTCGTTGTAATTTTCATATTTATAACCAATATTAAACGGCGGGTCTGCAAAAATCAAATCTACCGAACCTTCTTCAATACGTGGTAGGATTTTCAGGCAGTCATCACAAATTATTTTATTTTGAAAATTTTGCATATTAATATATTAAATATCCTTGATAACTTTTCAAAGCGATTAGCACAAGATGAATAAATATTAGCATGAGTGATACCTTTCTTAAAAAGATAGTTCTTTTCGATCTTTTTGATGTATTACTTTTTCTTACCTTTCTTTTCGATTCGACCAATTGCCATCCAAGCTGCATTTCGGTCAACAAGTTGCCCTTTAATGCGTTCAAACTCACGACAAATTAATTCAAAAGTTTTGGTATAGGGCAAGCTATCTCTTCCTATACCACTTTGTTGTCGGAGTTGTGCAAGAAGCTGACAATCCTCAGAACTAAGTTTTAATAATGGTTTCCTAACTATGGGTTCTGTAGAGAGGGGCCATATACCTAAGAATTCTTTTAATTCTCCTTTTGTTGTTTTCGCTAGATTTATTACACGGGGATAGATATCTTTTTTGTATTCTAATCCTAACTCCTTTGCTATTTCTAGAAGTCTAAGTTTTCTTGCTGTATTTGGTCTTACAGAAGTTGCTTTTGTTAGAATATCTGCTAATCTATGATCCGCTGTCAGTATAGAAAAATTGCACCTTCCATGTATTTTTGAGAGGTTTATCCCCATACCTATAATGCTGTGATCTGCCGCTCCCATCATTTTCTTATTTTTCTTTATTCTCCGATTTCTTCTATTTCGATAGTACTCGTAATTAGCATCAACAGGGCTGATTAAGCGTGTTGCTAATATATGATATGGATTCAGGTCAACTTGATTTAGTAACTTGCCATTGTGTAGGTCGTTTCGGAACCGGTTAATTATTGACTCATAATCATCTTTCTTAAGCTTCTTTGACAAATTCTTTTTGACCTGTCTATCCCAAGTTGCGAAAAAATACCTATCAAATACAGCGAAAACTTCTGGAATACAGTTGACGGGTATGTAGAGAAATACCTCTGGAGCCCCCTTATTTCTCACAGCATCCATGATGTTTTTAATGCGTGGTCTAGCACTTACGAAGCTAAGAGATTCTGGAAGATAATACCCAGCAACAAGATTGGCATCCAGCAAAACAAATCGCCTATGTCCGATTATTGGGTTTTTCTCCATATTATTCCCTTGGGAGACTCAAAAAATTTATCAAATCCTTAATTGAGAAACCAGGACCTCTATACAATCGCCGCAGATTATTTCGCCACAGCGAATCTTCGACTTGTTGAGAAATTCAGACATAGCGACATAACACATAAGAAGACCCCGTGTGAGACGCGGGGCTAAATATTTGTTGTATTTAGCTGCCGATTCTACAGGGAATTATCCGGCTAAGGTTTAATTACCTTTTGTTCTTTAAATACCTTGCCGGTCAGGTAATCGGTAAAGCTAACTTTCACGGTCAGAGGTTCTTTGAACTCGTCGACTTTGCCAGCTACATCGAAAGTTAATTTGTAATGGGTCATCAAGGCGGTAAACCAGAGGTTTTTTAGCTGCTCCGGCTTTATGTGCCACTGGCCCAGCAAAGCTTTATCTTGCTCTTTAGATAGGTCCCAAAGCTGCACATCCACATCACCCGTTGCTTTTATAATGTCACCATCCTGGTCGATCGCTTGCAGATAGACAATCAGCTTTTCCTTTTTGCCGTCTTTATCTTTATCGTACAGGTTGGTATATTTACTGATTTTAATCCTTTGAAGATGATATAGATTTTCCCCCTTGACCTGCGCGGGTAAACCGGAAAGCACCCGCACTTGGCTTTTCAATTCTGCGTTCTCACCCTCCACCTTTTCAATTTGTTTCTGTAGCTGCGAATTTTCCTCATTAAGCTTATCAATTTGCTCAGCCAAAGTTATCTCTGGCTTGCTGATATTCTCACAACCTGCGGCAACAACCAGAAGGCAGAGAACAGAGGACAGAGAACAGAGGACAGACTTCCGTTTTCTAACTTCTGTATTCTGTCTTCTCATTTGCCTATGCCATTTCTTTTCTGAAGAATGAATCAATTCTGCTCTTCTTCCTGGTCTTTGGTCTTGTCCTTTACTATTTCCGGCGCTTTTTGCAGGATTCGGTCGGCTAATCCGTAACTGATTGCCTCTTCTGCATCGAGCCAGAGATTTCTGTCGCAATCTTTTTCAATCTTCTCCGGACTTTGGCCCGTATGTTTGGCTAATATATTATAAAGTCTGCTGCGCAGTCGAAGTATTTCCTGCGCTTCAATATCGAGGTCGGTAGCGGGTCCTTGCAATATACCGGTGATTAAAGGCTGATGCAGGAGAATTCTGTTATTTGCCAGGAGGAACCGCTTACCAGGCCGACCGCCTGCCAGCAGCACCGCAGCCATACTCGCTGCCTGTCCGACGCAATACGTCGCGACGTCACAGCGTAAAAACTGCATCGTATCATAGACCGCGAGCCCTGCGGTAATCGAGCCGCCCGGTGAATTGATGTAAAAATGAATATC
>Ga0315538_1000777_pt1 | contig 19391 bp, 9 predicted proteins | sample SalMarSW160230MG_2_FD_203834 | JGI IMG/M metagenome (GOLD analysis project Ga0315538, IMG submission 203834) | Salt marsh sediment microbial communities from the Plum Island Ecosystem LTER, Massachusetts, United States - Salt Marsh Sediment SW1601-230 ...
CTTCGTTTCCAATCTCCATGGGGTCTATTCCAAGCATTTCGCAGGCAGCCTTCACGTCTCCCCGTATAGGCACCTTCGACTCCTGCACCATTATGCCAACCTTGGATTTTATGCTCCACTCGTTCAGTGAGTTGGATAAGCCTCCCCTAGTGGGATCTTTCATGGCGACGATTCCGCCAATCTTCAGCAACTTCAGTGTCAACTTGTTCAGTGGCGTCACGTCAGATTTTATGTTGCTTCCAAAATTGTAGCCTTCCTGAGCTGACAAGATGGTTACTCCATGGTCTCCCACTGTGCCTGAAACTATGAGTTTATCGCCCTTTCTCAGGTTAGAGTCTAATACCCAACGCGAATCGAAGGCACGGTGCTTCTTAACCTCACGGATGTTGTTTTCCAGCGCCTCGTTTCGTTTTCCTATCCCAGAAGTGTTGATGACGCATCCTCCGAAACCGCTCTTCTCAACAACCTTTGTGTCCCCTGTGATTACGTAAACCTCGGCTTCTTTGCATGTTTTCTCCATGCTCTCCAAGATTCTATCCAAATCTGCTAAAGGAAGCCCTTCCTCCAGCACCATACCACACGTAAGAGCCAACGGCTCGGCGCCGATCATCGCAATATCGTTAACTGTGCCCGCGACAGCCAGTCTTCCTATGTCCCCGCCTGGAAAGAAGAGGGGCTTTACAGCATGCGAATCCGACTTTAACACTATGTTATCGATTACCGCAGAATCGTCTAGGGCTTCCAGCGGAACTTCAGCGTTGCTTCCGCCAAGATGCTTCAAAACATAGTTTTTGATCAGATCAGCCATAATTGTTCCGCCGGCTCCATGAGCCAATGTTATACGTTCCATTGAAGATTCTCCTCAGTAAAGATTTGAGAACCGACATTCTTAAATACTACCAAACAAAGGTGGGTACAGAGTTGGATTTTTTCTAAAGACGGCTCTGTTACCTTTTTGTTTTGAGTCTTTTAAGTAGTGATCAATAAGGTTTATAACAGTTTATGTAGCCTAATTCACAACCAAACCGAAACATCCCCAAAAAGAACATAAAAGAAAACATTGTTTAGGTAGGGGAACTGAAAACGCCAGTAAAACTGCTCAAAAACGAGAAAGAAAACGAACTTACTATAGAGATGGTTTTGCACACCAAACGCTATTCACTCACCTTAAACAAGAACAAGTGCACTGGCTGCGGGGTATGCATGGAAATCTGTCCCCGAGAAGCCATCGAAGTTACAAGGACTCCGAAAGCAGATGGAGAAGAAGCGAAGCCGCCCACAGTGACTATCAGCAAAGAAAAATGTAACTACTGTGGCATGTGCGAAGCCATTTGTCCCTTCGGAGCTTTAAGCATAAGGATTAACGGAGAACATGTGATTCCCGTAGTCGACAGCGAAAGCTTCCCCCAGCTCATACGGGAGATTACGGTTGACGAAACCAAGTGCGGTTTGGAATGTCTAGAAATTGAGGAAGCTTGCCCCTTAGACCTCATTAAGGTAAGCGTGCACACCAAAGACGGAAAAGAAGTTACAGATGCAACCTCCAGAACAAACAAAAAAAATCTCAAAGTCACAGTTGAGATAGACAAGGAATCCTGTCCGTGCTGTCGCCTGTGCGAAACAAAATTTCCCGACGGCGCGATTCAGGTAAAAAAGATCTTTCATGGAAGCCTCAGAGTTAACCGCGAAAAATGCCCAGAAGGCTGTCATGACTGTCTTGATGTCTGTCCTATCTCAGGTGTCTTGTATCTCTCGGAAGACGGAAAAGTGCATGTTAACGAGTTGAATTGCGTCTACTGTGGCGTTTGCAGGATCGTTTGCCCAGAGGAGGGAGCCCTTGAGCTTACTAGAACGCGTATACGTCACACTCAGGTTCGCTCCGGGGCGTGGAACAAAGCCCTCGAAAAACTTGCTTCTACAAAGGCTATGACTAAGGAACTGCAAACCAAAAGCGGAAAAAGACTTCAAGAATCCGTTAAAAATAGATTTACCCCAGAGGCGGAATACGATGTCTGAGGAACCGCGAGTAGGAGTTTTTGTCTGCCACTGCGGCCTTAACATTGCTGGCGTGATTGATGTAAAAGAGTTAACCGAGTACGCACGGACGCTACCCAATGTGGTGGTAGCCATGGACAATCGCTACACCTGTGCTGATCCGGGACAAGAGGAGATCAGGAAAGCCATAAAAGAACACAATCTTAACAGAGTTGTTGTTGCGGCGTGTTCACCCCGAATGCATGAGCCGACCTTCCGAAGATGTGTTGCCGACGCTGGGTTGAACCCGTATCTTTTCGAGATGGCGAACATACGGGAGTTTGCTTCGTGGTGCCATCAGAGCACACCCAAGGAGGCGACTGAAAAGGCTAAAGACATCGTGAAGATGGCTGTTGCGAAGGCAAAGTTGCTTCGAAGGCTTGAAACAATGGAGGTTCCTGTGACGAACAAGGCGCTTATAATAGGCGGGGGAATCGCTGGAATAAGCTCTGCCCTAGACTTGGCTGGCATGGGCTTCAAAGTGTACCTTCTAGAGAAAGGCGAGAGTATAGGCGGTCACATGGCTGCGCTGGACAAGACATTTCCAACATTGGATTGCTCAATATGCATCGAAGGACCAAAGATGGTGGACGTTTCCCGTCACCCTAATATCGAAATAATATCGTACGCCGAGCTCGTAAGCGTCGAAGGTTTCGTGGGAAACTTCAAAGTTAAGATTCGAAAGAACCCCAGATACGTTATTGACGAGAACTGTACAGGCTGCGGCGAATGCAGGGACGCCTGTCCCATAGAGTTTCCTAACGAGTGGGACGAGAATTTGGGTGTCAGAAAGGCAATTTCGGTTCCCTTCGATCAAGCTGTCCCATTGGTTTACACTATCAACAGGGATTACTGCATCGAATGCTTCAAGTGTGTGGACGCTTGTGGTGCACGTCAAGCAATCAATTTTGATCAACAACCGGAAGAGATCAAGCTTGAGGTGGGAACAATCCTTGTTTCAACTGGGTTTGATGTTTACAAGCCCTACGATGATAGTCGATACGGCTACAGCAGATTCGACAATGTTATCACAGCCATGGAGTTTGAGAGGCTGATCTTGGCTGCGGGACCAACTGGAGGCAAGGTTGTGCGTGCCTCTGATGGAGAGAAGCCTCATTCTGTGGCTTTTATTCAGTGTGTCGGTTCAAGGGATGTGAACAAATTTGAATACTGTTCAGGTTTCTGTTGTATGTATGCATTGAAGGACGCTGTTTTGCTTAAAGAGAAATACCGTGATGATGTTGAGGTCTACATCTTTTACATTGACATGCGCACCAACTTCAAGGGCTACGAGGAATTCTACAGAAGAGCTCGCGAATTGGGAGTAAACTTTATTCGAGGAAGAATATCGCAAATCAACGAAGACCCCAAGACGAAGAATCTTCTCATCCGCTCGGAGGACATGATGCTTGGAGAACCCATTGAACTAGAGGCAGAACTTGTGGTTTTGAGCACCGCAGCGATCCCAAGCAAAGGATCAGATGAAGTTGCCAGAATCCTGAGTATAAGCAGAGGAGCTGACGGCTTCTTCATGGAGAGCCACCCGAAACTTAAACCATTAGACACAGCCGTTGACGGAATCTTCTTAGCTGGAGCCTGCCAAGGACCAAAAGACATTCCATACAGCGTATCTCAGGGAAGCGGAGCCGCTGCACGAGCCGCCACCATCCTTTCTCAACCCACATGGAAGATAGAACCCATCATAGCCGATATTGACCCAAGCAAATGTCGAAACGTAACAGCGAAGTGTGGCATCTGTGTGGAAAAGTGTCCGTACGGCGCCATAAAAGCTGATGAAAACCAAGCTGCTATGGTCACAGCTGCGATGTGTCATGGATGCGGAACCTGTGTTGCTGAGTGTCCAGCTGATGCTATAACTCAGATGCACTTCACAGATGCTCAAATTTTAGCTCAGCTCAGAGCTGCGTTGGAGGAGAATGCTGAGGGTAAGATACTGGGGTTCCTATGCAACTGGTGCTGTTACGCGGGTGCTGATCTTGCTGGGACAAGCCGCTTTGAGTATCCTCCTACCATGCGGGCGATACGGGTTATGTGCTCGGGTAGGGTGGATCGGGATTTTGTTTTGGAGGCTTTCAGGCAAGGCGCAGGAATGGTTCTGATTGGTGCATGTCACCTGCCTTACGATTGTCACTACATTTCAGGGAACCGGAAGATGAAGAGTAGGATGAAAGTTCTAGGAAGGATTTTGGAGAAGTTGGGGCTCAGCAAGGAACGTTTCAGGGTTGACTATGTGTCAGCGGCGGAAGGAGTCAAGTTTGCGGCTATCATGAGGGAGATGACTGAGCAGCTGGAAGCTTTGGGACCAGAGAAAATCAAAGCAGAAAACGAGAAACTACGACCCAAGCTAGATAGGATGCTTTCAAGAAAGAAGAAATAGTTTTGTTGCTTGGTTTTTCAGAAAAAAGACTGATAATCCTAATTTAAGTTTACAATTTACCCGTTTTGATGTACCACTAGAACAAATATGGATCCGACTTTTAAGTATTATCATAATGCGCGTATTCTCTTATTGGTTCTATACATACAATTGTGTGCCTTGGACCCGCCAACGGGAGTTCAAATCTCCCCCGAGCTACCATTCATATATTGTAATTTATACCATTTTGTGGTCCCTAATCTGAGACTTTAAATTTGTTCCAATCATTTGCTGGTAGATTTTAGTGCAAATCCCCACATAATTTAGACAAATTTTGGAATTTTCTGCTTGTATTGTTTTTCTCTGTGCCATTAATTTTTGCTTTAAATTTATACAAAATAATATAGTCACGAAATGCAGTCAGGTAACATTATTTCCGTTTTTGTTTCTTAAGATATCCTGAGTCGTTGGTGTTTTCTTTGTGCCGACTTTTCTTCAAAACAAGTCCAATAACAACTATGAGGATTATTATGACTGCGATGATGGCTACAGTTTCAAAGGGTATCGTCGTAAAGGACTGTGAAGTTGATGAGTTGAGGTTCATTAAGACATTATGAATACTGTGGTGATATGTGAAATAGATAATCCATGAATCTTCTGTAGATGTTTCAGTATAGTTTTGCAGATTGCCGTCGAGGTAAACCTTGACCTTAGAAATGTCTTGAACGAGTGATTTTGCTACATGTGCTCTTACATATCCGGTCGTTTCTGAGGAACCGCTTACGGTGAAGCTTAGTTCTAGGCTTGTCGAGTTGAAGTTTAGATCGGATACTGTTGAATTCGATGCCACCGCGAAAAAAGTCTGGGCAGCAAGCGGCGCAATCACCAGTGTTACAACAGTATTTGTGGCAGGGAATGTGGCGTTACCCGACCAACCGGCTTTTATTAGGTAGTATCCTGTGACAGATGGCGTCCAAGTTGCTAGAAAACTTCCATCAGAATTTGTGTACAATAAAGTAAGGTTTTCCCACGAATTACCGCCAGTAACGCTGTAAGAAATTTGTATTGGAGCCCCCGAGAACCCCTTCTCACCAGAAGCTAAATTGCCTTTAATTTCTACCTGAAAACCTAATTTGGATGTTGAACTCGCACAAGCCAGATTAAGGATTGGCAGTTCCTGACCACTAGTTTGATTATTCGATAATTGAATCTCCCGCTGACTAACATCTGATGATCCATTACCATCAGTGACTTTTAACTTGACGAGGTAGGTTCCAAGTGTAGTGTAAACATGACTAACGATTGAACCAGATAGTGTGGATCCATCACCAAAATCCCAGTCGTATGAAACAATAGAAACTGCTTGTGTTGTGTTCCATCCTGGTTGGGACGATGAAGCATCAAAAGTTACTGTATTATTTGCGCTGGGAGAGGATGGAGACCAAATGAAGCTGGCCACTGGTGGATGATTGATTGATATATTGCCTCCATCGCCAATAGCGAAAAGCCGGTCGCCTGCACCTATGAAAACTGTTCCGTAAGCAATTGCAGGACAATCACCACTGGTATAAGGTTGACCATATCCCGCTTCAATTGAACTGTAATAAGCTCCCATAGAATAGCTCCAGATAGTAGATCCTGTTGTCGCGTTTAAGGCAAAAAGGCTGGAACCAATGGGCGCAAACACTGTTCCGTCTGCAACGGCTAGAGCACCGTAATGTTTCAGTGCATCATATTCTCCAGGGGCTGATTGCCAGATTAATGAACCTGTTGACTCGTCCAGAGCGAAGACTTGGTTTGTCGATGTTGGTGCTATGTACACTTTTCCATAAGCTACAGCGGCTGTTCCCGCTGAACTGCCAGAAACGTTTGATAAGGTATATGTCCATATTGCTTGGCCGGTGGACTCGTTTAAAGCGTAAAGTACACCTGGAGCTCCTTGCATAATAAACACTTTTCCATTGTTGACGGTTGGACAAGTTGCAATGACCCCCGGAAAATTAGTTGTCCATAAAAGCTGTCCAGTGCTGCCATTAACAGCTGCAAAAAAGCCGCTCCAATCTCCAAAGAAAACCCTGCCATTAGAGACTGCTGGAACAGATGTCGCTATGCCTATTGGGTATGTCCAATGTTCTTGTCCGCTGTAAGCATCCAAAGCGTAAAGGTAGCCGCCTTGAGAGGGAACATACAAAAGTCCTTCACTAGCAGTTGGACTGCACCCAAGGACTCCCTGTGCTTGGAAATTCCACAGAATCGAACCGTCGGTTTCATTCAAACAATATACTTTCCGTTCAGGGTAAGAACAAGCATAGACTCTGCCATAGGCAACTGTCAAACGGGGAGGTTGATCTACATGTGGTATTGTTTGAAAACTCCAGATAATAGTGCTAGAGGCTACTTCGACGGCATTTATTTTACCATCTGTAGAACCTACAAAGATTTTGCCTTGATGGACAACAGGTATTGATTGATAGCCACCTACACCTGAAAGAGCCCAAAGAGTATTATTGTTACTAGGTGCGTTACTCATACTAAATCCACTGTGTGCCACGTCTCCATAAAATGTTGGCCAATCGCTTAAACCACCGTTAACTTCTGATTTTGCTTTTTGAAATGAAATCGAAAAAATTAGCCCTGCAAGTAAAAATGCAACTAAGGTGCATGAAACCGCCCTCGAAGAGAGCAGCTTTTTTCCATGATTCATAAAAAGCACACTCAAAGTAATAAGGCTGAAACACCGATTTAAGAGTTATGAAATGGATAAAACCTGCACGAATGACTAATTCCTATATTATTATACAAAGCGCAATGGGTATTTTTTCACTATGATTTTTTCCATCTTTGTCAATTGTCTCTCAATCTTTGATTCCAAAAGACTGTCCCACTTCAGCAAGTCTCAGAGGAGAAAGAGTGAGAGATTGATCCTTCCCAAATGAAAAGCATACTAGATCAAACGCAACATAGAGATATTGCATCCACAGATGTCCGATGAGGAGTGAGAGTTATGAGCGCCTCCTCAGCCTGTCAATGGCTACATAGGCTCTCCAGAAGTGTTCCAGATTCCTGCGAGAGTTTGAGCGTCTGGTTGGGTTCACTGGCTGCTTAGTGAAAAAATTTTGGTTCTCTGAGAGTTTTTCCATAAATTTTTCGAGTGCTAATTTTTGTGTGTGTGCACTTATAGTATATAATATTATAATAAAGGGGCTGCTTTTTTGCTCTGATCCAAAAAGAAAGAGACGGTTATCAATGGAAAGGGAGCTTAATCGTTCCGTGATGTCCTAGAATTCAATCACTTCATTTACTAGATCCTTTCCCGCTGTGTTGTTCTTTGAGTTGGCGTCTCACATCCTTTATGAATTCCAAGATCACCTCATCAGGCTGTTCTAAAACTAGTTTCTGGAAGTTCTCAATGCCTGCGATCTTTGCTTCGATCTCACCTTTTTCCTTTTTCCACTTTTTCACTTCTTCACCAATCTTTCCGACTTGTTCACCCAAAAGCCGAGTAATAGCAATTTCCTCATTCAGCTCAGCTACACGTTTTTTGAATTCTTTTCGAATCTTCAAGTTTTCGCCTGTAACCGCTTTGGTAATCGTCTTTTGTTGTTCCAATTCTTCCGAAAGCTTTGCAACTAGTGAACTTAACTTTTCTAGCTGTTGGTTCTCTGATTTCACTGATTGATGTATCGTCAGGAACTTTTTTAGTTGGACAAATTTTTCTCTTAGCTTAACTGTTGTTAGGTATGTGTCGTCTGATTGAGGGATTGTCTTTCCTACAAGTTTTTTTCCTGCAGTTAATCCGATTCCCGAGTCAATAGCTGCTGAGAGCAGCATTTTTCTAAAGCAGTGAAAGGTTAGGCTTTTGCCGTTGTTGATTTTTAGTCCCGCTTTTTGTGCCAGATCTTTTAGTAGGTTTCCTATTTGTGTTCGGCTGATTGGTTTTGGTTTGTTTTGGCTAGACGGAAACAGGTATGAATTGTCTTTAGGTAGAGTTTTAATGTATTTTTTGAGTAATTCAACTGTTTCTTGGCTGAGAAATCCTCTTGCTATTACATCTTCTTTTTCGCTCATAACGTCAAAGCTGATCGGGGCTTCAAGAGAGAGGTCGGGTAAGTCCTGCTTTTTTATTTTTAGAAAGTCGGAAACTCGGAGTCCTAGGTCAGTTGCCATGCTAAGGATGACTCTTTCGCGAAAGTTAGCTACGGTATACATTTTTCGGACATGTTCTATGGTTAGGGGAAAGTTTCTTTGTGTTTTTACTGTTCGATTGAGACTTGAGCCGTTTCTTACTTTGATGTCCATTTGGTAATAGCGGAAAAGTTGGCGGATTCCATTTGTTAATGATTTGGCGGTGTTGATTTTGTAGCCTTGATTTAGTAGGTGTGTGTGGAAGCGTTCTATGATTTTTGTGTAGTTTGCTGCTCTGTTTTTGTATGTGACCAAGTCTTCGTCTGGTCTTTGAGTCAGGTCGTCTTTTCTTTCTTGGAGGACTTGGTCTGGTGTTTTTCCGTACCATTCGAAGAACTTTTTTAATCCCATTTTGTAGACTTTTTTGGTGCCCTTCGATGGAAGGCTATCCAAAAACTCTTGAACACTCATATACAATCCCAATTTTGGCTTACCTCATATTTCGTTCTAGAGGCATATCAAATTTTGGATATTGCTAACTTTAATTTAGGTTACAGACTGATTTCAACATAGCACTGTTATTAGTCTCCTAATATGATTTTGGGGCTACCTGTTTTTGGGTAGTTTCTGTTTGCAGATTATGATCAGCAAAGTTGCGGTAATGAGCAGAGGCAGGATAATCCATGATGGAAACTCTGGGATGATAGCAGGTTCAAGTAATGGATAGTTGTCTTGGTTGTAGCTGTCTATAACGTAAGCCGTGTCTCCTATGCCGTCCCCGTCGTTGTCTGTGCCGTTGTAGTTGCTCCAGTGATTGCCTGTAACTCCGTCATCCCAGCTGTTCACTGAAGGAGATTCGTCAGAATCCTCACTGTAATCGTAAACATCTCTTGTGTTGTTGATGAAGTTGTTTTGGCGAATAGTATTGTTTGAAGCTCTGTTGAAGCTAGTTCCAACCCCGTTGTTCATCAAGTTATTGAATTCTACTGTGTTGTTTGAAGAGAACTTTAGCGCCAAACCGTGCTGATTGCCTTCAATTCTATTCCCCACGAACCTGTTATGGCTTGCATCGTCCTCTAGTTCAAGTCCACAATAATCACAATAAGCTATAGTGTTGGCTTCTAAAAGATTGAAGTATGATGAAGATTTGATCTGAACACCATCAGAATAGTTCTTAATGGTATTACTTGCGATTATGTTATTAGAAGAGGAGCTAAGACTTATCCCATATCCCGTTAAACCCGTGGTAAAAAGAGTGGTGCCAGTTATCGTGATGTTGTTGCTAATCATGCTGTTATTATTGGATGAGAGGACGTTTATTCCACCAAAATTGTCTAAAATCTGATTTTCCGTCAGGTTGTTTCCAATCGAACTGTCCAGTACGATTCCATAGTTGCTCTTAGTTATAGTGTTCCCAACAATACTGTTACATGGAGAATCTTGGAGTCGGATTCCATAACTGTTGTGTATATACGTACAATCAATCTGATTGTCTTTTATTGTGTTTTCTGAAGATCCATATAGCCAAACACCATAACCATTAAACGGCATAATACCCAAACCAATAATCACGAAATTGCAGTTGGAAACGTCACAGTATCGAACATTAAACAGGCGAGCCCCTCCTCCACTTAACTCAGAACCACTACTGATTTTCACAGTAAAGTCTCTGATAGTAACACTGTCATGGCACACAAAAACTGCTGTTTCATTCAGTTCACTGTCTCCAATTATTAACGTTTCTGACTTGTCTTCGCCGATCAGCGACAAAGATTTGTTAATAAACACGTTTTCTTGGTAAGTCCCACTCCTAACAAACACAACATCACCTTCACCAGCCCCGTTAACAGCCTCTTGGATAGTGGCGTAGTCATCTGGAACAACAATCGTCCGAGACACTGCTTCTACAAGTTTAACCTCTGGAACGACAACTACAGTAAAAGAAAGAATGAGAAACAAACCAACTGCGGCTGTGGTTTTCCTTATCTGATAAGGCATAACAATTCATGTGTAAAAAAATCGCATAAAAGGATTTTTGTAAAGGTTTCTTGACCAATCAATCGATACAGGCAAAATGTGTTGGTCAAGGTTTCTTGACAAAACCCGTCCTCAACATTCTGCTGGCCTATTACGTACTAGCAGCAAGTAACAAAGACAAAACACAGTCTGCTTAGCTAACAAAAACGTGCCTAGGTTATGCTGACGTTCTGTATCTGGAAGTATCTTTTGGCTAGAAACCGGATTCTTTCAGCGTTTCTCCCGTTTTTTCCGATGGCGACGCCCTTGTCTCTAGGATTCACAGAAATCACGGCGATCGTTTTTCCGTCCATACGCTCGGTTATGCGCACCTCGTCTACTTTGGCGGGTTTGAGAGCGTTCTTGATGAATTGGGTAGGGTTGTCTGAGTGTTCGATTACTTCATGTTTTTTGCCGGTCATCTTCTCCAACAGATGGATGTTTTTTCCTCTCTTGCCGATAGCCATCCCGATGCTTCCTTCCTTCACGACAAAAATTATTCTGTTGAGGTCACTGTCAACAATGCAGTCTTTCACTGTTGCGCCAGTTATGCTCTGAAACAGGGCTATGAAGCGCATCTCTACACTTGTGAATTTTATTCCGCTAGCCATGCTATGCCTCCGCGATCTTAAGGATTTTTGAATCTCCAGGTTCTCTTATGCTCAGAGCCGAAACCTCGAACGGTTTTCCGCATACTGCTCCTAAGTCTAAATTATTGCCTTTATAAATACTCACCGGAATCTTGGAAAGCTTGCAATAATATTCGATGTCTTCTCGGATTCTCTGAGGGCAGTTTGAAGCAACTATTATGAGTTTAGCTTTTCTTGTTTTAGCGCTTTTTAAGGCGCTGTTGGCTCCAAACTGGATTTTTCCGGTTTTCGCGGTTGTAGTTATTGCTTTGTTGACATCTATCATTCTTTCTTCTCTCTATTGGCTGTTGTCATGTAAAGGTCCACTAGTCCTGTGCCGATGGGTATCGATTGCCCAACTATAACGTTTTCGGTTACTCCCTTCAGAGGATCGCTTTCCCCTCTGATGGCCGCCTCGATTATGTTTGGAACAGTTATCTCAAATGCTGCCCTAGCGAGAACACTGGATTTCTTCCCGCTGATTCCATGCCGTCCTATCTGTCTCACATCACCCGTTGAAGTCATTATGTCCGCCATCAACATAATATGACGTATGTCAACATCAAGACCCTGTTCCTCAAGAACTCCCATGGCTTCTTTAATCAGCGAGTTTCTAGCCGCCTCGATGCCGAGGGTTTGGGCGATTTCATGAACATTGTTGGTAGTTGTTCGCGTTGGGTCTATCCCGCCAATGTCAAGAACAGCAGATAGGTTGGAACCGTCAGTTCTTATAACCCACTCTCCAGTCTCTTCGGTGACAAGCACCCTGCGGATGCCAGGTGCGCCTTTGACATGCTCGGATGACAGCTTTGCCAACAGCTTCTTCATGTTCACCTGCTTTTTAGGTTTGATGGTCAACCGGTTTTCTTCAACACTCAACTCATAATTTGGCAGCTTCAAAAGGCTAGGTAGTTCCTCAGCGTTGACGCCACGCTCTTCCATCATGTTGGAATCAAGCTTGACAGCAACTACTTCAAGTTCGGGGTCTATGTAAGGTTCGGTCTCTGCTATGTCCCCTAACCTTGTGTCGATGATGTCGCGGGCGATTTCTGTTGCCTTTTCCTTGCTCTTTCTATGCTTCTTGTCGAGGTAGATGGTCATGATAGGCGTTGACGGGCTTCGTCTAGCATCCACTATTTCTATTAGTCGAGGTAATCCAAGAGTTACGTTCTGTTCTCTAACTCCAGCGTAGTGGAACGTTCGAAGAGTCATCTGGGTTCCCGGCTCCCCAATAGATTGAGCAGCCACAATTCCCACAGCTTCTCCAGGCTCAACAAGAGACTTCTTATAATTCTCTAAGGTTAAACTTATGGCTTGGTCTACGCCTTTACGACTCAATTTAGCCTTGGCCAAACCAGACTTTAACTCTTTAACAAGAATCGGAGTAAGCTTTTCTTCAACTTCTAAAAGTCGCTCCAGAATGTACTCTTTGGCGGCAGGTTTTTCTGGCTCCACCATGATTTTTACCTGTTCAATCAGACGGCTGACGTTAACTGCTTTCCCGTGATCGCTCTTAGCCGGGTCGACGCCATCCTCCCCATACTCAAGTTGGATGATGTCGCCAGTAGAAGTCCGCACAGTTCCGTCGTACTCGACTCGAAGCTGTTCAAGTGCATTGATGAGGCGCCTCTGCATGTAACCGCTCTGTTGGGTTCTCACTGCTGTGTCAACTAACCCCTCTCTTCCGCCCATGGCGTGGAAGAAATACTCAATGGGGTCTAAACCAGTTTGATAAGATGCATATACGAAACCTCGAGCCTTGGGGGCGGGGTCTCCAGCTTTGAAGTGTGGCAAGGCTCGGTTGACGTAACCGCGCATTATCCGTTTTCCTCTTACAGCCTGTTGACCTACAGAAGCTGCCATCTGACCTATGTTGAGATTGGACCCACGCGCTCCGGTTCTCGTCATTATTATTCCGGCATTCTCAAGCTCAAAGTCCTCGTCTGCAACTTTTCCAGCTTTGTCTCTGGCTTCCGCGAGTTCGTTCATTACGTAGATTTCGAAGGACTCGTTAAGGGTTTGACCGGGGAGTCTTGGCAGTGTGCCGTTTCGGTAATCTTCGATCAATTTTTCTATGCGTTTTTCGATTATCCCCATGTTTCGTTTAATCTTCTTTTTAGCTGCTTCAGACAGTTCAAGTTCGTCATAGGAGAAAGTGAAGCCTCGCATACTTATGAAGACTTTCAGAAGTTGACATATGCTGTTCAGGAACTTCCGTCCAGCTTGGGATCCATAATCCTTTATTATCCGATGCAGGAGGCTCTCCGATTGTTCAGCCCCAATGGAACGTCTGTCGATAAGACCACACTTTAGAACTCCGTCTTTAACAACCACATAAGAGTCATAAGGACACTTCTCACCTAGACAGGTTGCACAATTACGGCAAACAGTTGATTTCAAAACGTAGTTCAGGTCCTTAGGAAGGAAAAGACTGAATATCTGTTTTCCACCCCAAAGAGGCGTGGGCTCTTTGATAGCGGGTTCAGGCATAGGTCCCTCGAAACCTGACGCTACAAGCAACCTACAAACCTCCTCCTTGGTTAGAACGTTGGATTTTCTGGTGAACATATAAGATGCTGTTATGTAATCTCGAATAGCCCCTATGATAGGTCCCCCAAATCTGGGTGAAAGAATCTGATCTTGAACCTGCATCAGAAGCCGCGCCTCAGTCTGAGCCTCTTCGCCTTGGGGCACATGAAGATTCATCTCATCCCCGTCAAAGTCGGCGTTATAGGGAGGACAAACACACAGGTGCAATCGAAACGTCTTATGAGGCAGAACTCGAACGTAATGTGCCATGATGGACATCCGGTGAAGGGAGGGCTGCCTATTGAAGATAGCAACATCGCCGTTCCCGAGGTGACGTTCTACAATGAAACCCTTTTCCAAAGATTCGGCAACTTTTTCTCTTTCAACAACAAACTCTAGTCTGACCCTTTTTCCGTCAGGTCTCACGACGTATAGGGCGCCGGGGAATTTTTCAGGACCGTTGATTATCAGTTTCCGCATCTCTTCGATGTTCCACGCCGTAACCTTTTCAGGCATTGAAAGCCTCATGGCTATGGCTAGAGGAACGCCGACCTCGTTGATGTCGAGGTTGGGGTCGGGTGAAATCACGGTGCGCGCTGAAAAGTCCACTCTCTTTCCAGAGAGGTTGCTTCTGAATCTTCCTTCTTTTCCCTTGAGACGCTGTGATATTGTTTTGAGGGCTCTTCCTGAACGGTGTCGGGCAGGGGGAATTCCTGAAGCCTCGTTGTTGAAATATGTTGTAATGTGATACTGCAGCAGTTCAGATAAGTCTTGGATGATAAGCGTCGGGGCGCCTGCCTCCATGTTTTCTCTTAGGCGTTGATTGATTCGGATGATGTCCACGAGTTTGTGGGTTAAGTCGTCTTCGGATCGGATGCCTGATTCTAAGGTTATTGAGGGACGCACGTAAACTGGAGGAACAGGGAGAACCTGCAGAACCATCCATTCTGGTCGAGCAGTTGTTGGGTTAAAGCCGAACAATTCAAGGTCTTCGTCCGGTATCCGTTCAAGTCTTTCTCGGATCATGCTCTGCGTTAATCTCTGCGCTCCTTCTTCTAGAATCTCGTAAAAAGTTGTGGGTTTCGCAAACTCTATCTTCGATTGCTGAGCCCCACAGTAAGGACAATCCTTTTTCTTTGCTTCCTTCACTATCTTTTTGTAAAAGTCGTTTGGAACTTCCCCCACCAACTTTTGAGTCTGCCTAATCATATCCTTAATCTTTTTAACACGGTTTTCAGGAAGCAGAATGCGCCCGCAGTTTCTGCACGTAGCTTGGAGAAGCTTGTGGATTATCTTGGTGAACTCGATATGGATGATTGGAACCGCTAGTTCTATGTGACCAAAGTGTCCTGGGCACCTTATGGCGGTGTTTCCACACGTTTTGCATCTTTGTCTGGGCTCAAGAGTTCCTAACCTGCCGTCCATTAATCCAGAGGTTATCGGAGCCCCATCCTCGTCGTAGGTGTCGGCGGTCTGTATCTCTGCAACGGATTGCCTGCGGATGTTTTGGGGAGAAAAAACTCCGAAGTAAAGTTCGTCTATAATTTTGTGAATACTATCTTCTATTGGCATTTTCAGGCTCTTTCCTTCAGTTTTAGGCGGGGAGTTATACACAGACTCATCATTTCTTGAAGAAGAAGCTTGAAGGCGTAGGATACGACTACGGGGGATATCTGGGCTTTATCTTCACAGATTCTACACGTGTACTTACGCTGCTTAATGTCATAGTAGGAGATGAAACCACAATTTTCACACACATACAGAAGATACTTATCAGACTCTTCCAGCAACCGGTCTCTAAGCACCATGGCGGCGCCGTGCCCAATCAAACAGTCTCTCTCCATCTCACCAAACCGCAATCCGCCGCCCCTCGCACGACCCTCAGTCGGTTGTCGGGTCAACATCTGAACCTGCCCACGAGCCCTCGCGTGCATCTTGTCTGCAACCATGTGATGAAGCTTCTGATAGTATACGATGCCAATGAAAACGTCGGCAACAAATTTCTCTCCAGAAACGCCGCTGTAGAGAATCTCTCTACCCGTGTGACTGAAGCCCAGCTTGAAAAGCTCTTCCTTCAGCTGCTCCGGACCCTCATTGGTGAATGGGGTTCCGTCAACCGGTTTGCCTCTTGCCGCGGCAACCTTTCCAGCAATGGATTCGAGGAACTGGCCAATAGTCATTCGTGACGGCATGGCGTGGGGGTTTATTATGATGTCTGGAACGATCCCTTTTGTAGAGAAAGGCATGTCCTCTTGTGGGACAATCATTCCTATTACTCCTTTTTGTCCGTGGCGCGAAGCAAATTTGTCTCCCAGTTCCGGTATACGTTGGTCGCGGACTCTGACCTTTACAAGCTTGCTTCCTTCTCCGGTTTCTGTGATGAAAATATCGTCAACAACCCCGGTTTCGGCTGGTCGCACGTCAACGGAGGTGTCTCGCATAGTTGGACCTTTAACTTCAAACTCTTTGTATTCTTCAAGGAATCTTGGCGGACTTGTTCTTCCGATAAGCACGTCGCCTCCAGCTACCTCAGATTCTAGGCTAACGATGCCGTCAGGTTCGAGAAGGCGGTAGTATTGTTCGCCTCGGTATCCTCTGATTCCCGGTTCGGGTACCAGAAATCTGTCTCTGAGACCCCCCAGATATTGGCGGCACTCCGCCTCGTAAATTCTGAAGAATGTGGAGCGTACCAAACCACGCTCGATAGAGGCTTTGTTGAATATGATGGCGTCTTCCATGTTGTAGCCTTCAAAGGATAGAATGGCGACAACACAGTTTTGACCTGAAGGTCTTTCGTTGTATCCTATGATTTCCATGGGTTTAGTTTTCACTAGGGGTGTTTGGGGGTAGTGAAGAATGTGGCAGCGGGAGTCAACTCGATTCGGGAAATTGGTTAGGTTTATTCCGAGGGCTTGTTTGGACATGGCTGCCTCGTAGGAGTTTCGGGGTGATTGGTTATGTTCAGGGTATGGTATTATTGAGGCGCAGATTCCGAGAATTGTGTAAGTGGCAATCTCCACGTGGGTGTGTTCGGGAGTAATTGCGTTAAAATCTAGGGCGACAAATATGTTCTCTTCTTCTTCAGCGTCAATATACTCAAGTATTCCATGTTTGATGAGGTCTCCCCAGCTCCACTCTTCGGAGCGAATCTTTTCAACATGCTCAGGCTGTAATTTAGGTACTCCGTTTTCAACTATTATAAGGGGACGGCGTACACGTCCCTGATCGCAGCTGATGTAAACCTCTTCGCTTTCTCCGTGAAGCTTTGAGAAGTAGGCAACATTAACTTCGGTGGAGATCTCTCCTTTCCTACGTTTTCGTCTTATTTCGTCAACTAAATTCTGCGGTGAGGCACAATAACCTAGAATAGAACCGTTAACGAAGACCTTGGCGCTTGAAGCCCGCATGTCTACGTCTGTTTCTTCTATTGGAACCACATCCATCTGATAGAGGTTCTGTTTAATTCTATCGGGATCCACGTAGATAGAAATAGAAGCGGCTAAGGCAAGGTTCTTCACCAAACCACAGTTCGATCCTTCCGGTGTTTCGTTTGGACAGAGTCTTCCCCAGTGAGTTGGATGTAAGTCTCGTGCCTCAAAGTTGGGTTGGCTGCGGCTGAGGGGAGACTGTAATCTTCTGAGGTGACTTAAGGTAGAGACTGTGTTTGTTCGATCAAGAAGTTGGGTGATGCCGACGCGGCCTCGACCCCAGTTACCTGTTGCAAGGGCGTGCCTATGCCGATCAGTAACTATTCCAGGACGGACTGCGGCTGAGATTGTGATAAGCTGCCTTTTGACGCCCATCCGTTCAAGCTGATACTTTATGTCTCGACATAGGTTCCTGAAGGCTATCCTGAAGAGATCAGCGAGGAGGGGACCTGCAAGTTTTAGACGCTTGTTTTTGAAGTGGTCTTTGTCGTCTGGTTCTCTGATTCCAAGCTTTAGTTCGATGACTCGGCTAGCCATCTCGCCGAGGAAAAGCGCTTTTTCTAGGCGGTTTTCTTCGGTTCGACCGATGTGGGGTAGAAAGTTGCGGTCGATTATGCTTTTGGCTTTTTGGTTGCGGTATTCTTCCACTTGTCCGTGGGCAACGCGGTTTCCGATGTATATTATGGCGTCTTGAACAGTGTCGAATCCCGCGGCTTTTTCAAAGGAGGCTTCAAGCTCATTCTGAATTATTGGATCGGGAGAAACGGTTTCGGCGATTTCCTTGTCTGATTCTATTCCGAGGGCTCGCATCAAAATCACAAATGGGGCTTCTGTTGGCACTCCAGGTATTGAAACGAAGATTCCGCCGTCAGATTTCATTCGCAACTGAATTCTTGCTCTGAAGCCCACGGTTGTTGAGAAGATTTTGGCTTGATAGACTGGTTTTGTTCCTCGCTTGTCGATGTCCACAAGAATGCGGTTGGGCGCTAGGTCTTCCATGGCGACGACGACGCGTTCAGAGCCGTTGATTAGGAAGTAGCCGCCTGGGTCATGTGGGTCTTCTCCATATTCAATTAGTTCTTCGTCGGTTAGTTGGGAGAGAATGCAGAGTTTAGATTTCAGCATAACTGGAAGATTGCCGACGAGAACGAGTTCGGGTTCCTGTTCTCTTCCATCTACGACTGGAGTCATCTCCAGCGCTAGGGGCGCCGCATAGGTTAGGTTTCGGAAGCGAGCTTCCATGGGGAAGATTTCATGTTTTGTTCCGTCGACTTCGGTTTTGTAGGGTCTGCTGATTTTTGATTGTGGGTCTATTACCCAGAGTTGACCAAGTTTTATCTTGTAGGGCATCTCTGGGATTTCGATTTTGATTTCGCCAGTTTCATCGATGACTTCTTGTAGTCCGCTGTCGATGAACTTGTTGTATGAGTCTAGGTGCTGTCTAACTAGACCTTTCTCCTTGAAGAAAGATTTTTGGAGGAGTAGAAGGTCGTCTTGTGAGATTTCCAAATTTTTCTAATTCCTCCCTAATTTGCTGTAGTAATGGGGGAAGTTCGAACGTTTTGTCTCGGTTTTTTTCAAATTGGGAGTTTCCTCCGCTGGGTCAGTATCATCCAACCCTAAAAGACGGGTCTCCTTAATAAGCCTCAAATTTTCTTTCCGAAGCTAACAACGTAAACCAACGCACACACTAATAAATTTTGCCGTTACAAATTCCGCATCATATTAACTTTTTGTAGGTTATGTTTTCTTTTTCTGCAATCTATGTGCGGAAGTTTCAGCATGCATAGAAAGTTGATTCTGTAACAGATTCACGGTTGTTTATGCAGTCAATTATATACGCTTCGTAATACGTAAGAGGTGTTATCGCCTACCATTGGTGCATCATATGGTTAGGGTTCGAAAAGGCGCGGTTCAGATTAGATTCGAGATTCTGGAATATCTTTTCTATAACCGAAAGCCTCAGCCCCGCACCTACGTTTGGCGAAAGGCAACCAGTCTCTCTTATGACGATTTCCTGAAACACCTCTCTTATCTGAGAGAAAAGAATCTTGTCAAAGAAACGGGTGAGGGGCAATGCCTGTTAACTGAGAAGGGGAGAAGCGTATACGTTGAATTGCGAAAAACTTTGCCTTCAATCTTGTAGGTTCGGTTGCATCTTTGGTGCATCACAGTTAATATTCTCGATTAAAAGATTCATGATTGAAAATTGGTGGAAAGCATGAGCGGAGAAAAAGAAAAACAGGAAACACA
>Ga0315538_1000781_pt1 | contig 19323 bp, 13 predicted proteins | sample SalMarSW160230MG_2_FD_203834 | JGI IMG/M metagenome (GOLD analysis project Ga0315538, IMG submission 203834) | Salt marsh sediment microbial communities from the Plum Island Ecosystem LTER, Massachusetts, United States - Salt Marsh Sediment SW1601-230 ...
TTCCTCCTCTGGAGGCATCCCGGCTGGTGAATGCCACCTTAGCCTATCCCATAGATGAGTGGGAGAGGGTGGAGGAGGAGGATTTGAAGGTGATGGTCTATCCCAATCCCTATCGGATAGACGGGGGGTACAGTGCGGACAGGTATGAGAAGGGTGGAAATTATGGTAAGCGGATAAGGTTTGTTAATCTACCTCCTCGATGCACCATCCGGATATATACTCTGGATGGGGATTTGGTGCGAACCATAGAACATGAGAGAGAGAAGACAGCTTTAGATGCCACCTATGATGAGTGGGACTTAATCTCCCGCAACACTCAGGCGGTGGTATCCGGAATATATCTCTTTAGCGTGGAGGATAAAGACTCTGGAGATAATCAGGTGGGAAAATTCGTGATAATAAAATAGGGGCACGCAGACAAGCTACATACCCCTACAATCGCTTTTAGGAAACGACGGTAAAACTTGAGAGTTCAAAGACCACAGGTGTTGTTGCGGGGTACTCTTATCCCGCAACAACTACCATTCTTAGTGGCTTTACCACAAACTGTGCAAGAATGTTTACTTTTTGATCGGATATTCAGGTCTTCCAGGAAGTATCTTGGGTTCCTCTTTTAGCTTCTTCATGACTTCCTCGATCGCCTTTTCCAATTGAGGATCTTTCCCCTTGATGACCAGATCGGGTCGGTTGTCCACCTCTATATCCGGATCCACTCCATGATTCTCCACATCCCACTCCCCTTTTAGATTAATAAATGCAAATTCCGGACAGGTGACGTAGCCCCCGTCCATGAGAGGTAGTCCTCGGGAGATGCCCACCAGTCCACCCCAGGTGCGCGTGCCTATCAGAGGGCCCAATCCCAGTTCCCGGAAATAATAGGGAAAGGCATCTCCGCCTGAGCCTGCGTATTCATTGATGATACACACCATATGTCCGTGCAGTGCCACGTTGGGAGTTCTCCCTACCAGCCCTTCTCTGGGAGACCACAAGCTCAAGATTTTTCTCTGGAGATGTTCCATGAACATATCCGGGATCATGCCTCCACCATTGTAACGGACATCGATGATGAGTCCCTCTTTGCGAGCCTGGGCATAGAAGGAGCGAGAGAATTCATTCAATCCCCATAAGCTGGTATTGGGCACGTGAACGTAACCCACTCTTCCATCGGTGGCTTCCTCCACTCGCTTGCGTCTTGTCTCCACCCAATCCAGATAGCGAAGCATATACTCAGAGCCTACTGGCTTGACGGTTACCTCTCGGGCATCTTTAGCCTCTGGCTTATCATTCACTTTGATTTTCACCTGTTTGTTAACCGTCTTCTCGAAGTATTGATACGGACTTTCTGGATATCGCACCTCTTGTCCATTTACAGCAATCAGATAATCCCCCTTTTTGACGTCCACACCCGGTTCGGTGAGTGGAGCTCTCCTATCCTTTTTCCAGTTCTCACCTTTATATATCTTTTTAAAACGATAAAAATTAGTCTTTTTATCTGGTTCAAGATCAGCACCTAAAAGCCCAATATTCACTGGTTTGCTTTTTGGCATCTTACCTCCACCCACATACGTATGAGAGGTGGTCAGCTCCCCTATCAACTCCCCTATGATATAGGTAAGATCCCATCGATGAGCCACATGGGGGAGAAGCTTTTTGTATCGTTTTTTCATCCCTGCCCAATCAACTCCATGCATGTTGGGATCGTAGAAAAAGTCCCTTTCCAGTCGCCAGGCCTCCTCAAAAATCTGCTCCCATTCGCCCGAAGGGTCCACCTTCATCTCCATTTTAGAGGTGGACAACTTCCCGTCTCCAACTTTATTCTTGCCTTTTTTAGCCTCAATGATGCCATAGGTGTTACCGCTCTTATAGATTATTTTTTTCCCGTTTCCAGATACATCATAGGTGTTGATGCCTGAAAAGAGCGTATGCTCTTCTCTTTTTTTCATATCATACATGCGGAGTTCATTTTGACCACCCCCAGTTTTTCCTCTCTCCCATACTGTAGGCATAGCCAAATAAAACAGTTTACCTTTGGCGGCGGTAAGACGGGTGTAATTGCCGGATTTGATAGGCACTCCTACCACTCGCTGGTCCATGTTTTCGAGATCGATGTGAACATCCTTGGATTTTTTCTCATCTTTCTTCTTATCCTTGTTTTTGTCCTTATTCTTCTCTTTCTCCTTGTCTTCGTCTTTGTCTTCGTCTTTATCTCCCTTCTCTTTCTCCTCTTCCCCTTTTTCCTCATCACTTTCCGGAGCAAAGGGAGAAAGGCTATCCGCCTGCAGGGTTACCAGATAGATGTTTCTGGTGTTACGATAGACATACTCGGTACGTTCAAAATCGCTGAAGGTGGGATTGAAGGTGCGGGCTGAGATAAAATACAGGTATTTCCCCTCCGGATCAAAGACTGGAGAGAAATCATCAGTGAGCTCGCCGGTAATCTGATAAATCTTCCCTTTATCCAGAGAATAAAGGTAAATGGAAGCAAAATATGCGGGGTTACTTTTGGAATAGGCGATCCATTTGCTGTCAGATGACCAGACGTAATCGTAAATCTCAGAGACCTCGGCTCTGTCCACCAGCACCGGCTCCTTCTCGTCTACGTCCACGTAGAACAGCCGGAGCTTCTTGTCTGAAAAGAGAAGCTTTTTGCTATCTGATGACCACACTGGAGGAAGCCGGTAACATTCGCCATCATAGGTTATGCGTTTCTCTTCTCCGCTTCCATCTTGAGGTCTTATATAGAGTTCATACTCTCCAGTTCTCTCTGAGAGATAAGCCACCCATTTTCCGTCCGGCGACCAGGCGACATAGATTTCGCGTATCACCGGCGTTTGAGTTAGGTTGCGCACCTCACCTTTTTCTTCAGGCACGGTGAACACCTCGCCCCGAGCACTGAATAAGGCTCTTTTGGCAGAAGGAGAAAGACTGAAGTCGATGATCAGATCACCCACCTTTTCCCAGGTCGGTCGTATCAGGAGGCGCTCTGCTGGCACCTCCACAGAAATCTTTTTTGTCTTCTCGGTTGCCAGATCCAAAACGTAAAGATAGCCGCCGTTTTCATACACGATGGCGCCCGGACCCAGGCTGGGCCATTTCACATCATATTCCTTATGATTGGTGATCTTTCGGATGTTTTTAGTTTTTAGATCATAGCAATATATGTTGAGCGTATGTTCCCGGTCTGAGGTAAAATAGATCTTATCGTTATACCACATGGGAAGATTATCCGTTCCCTTCCAATCGGTGATTCTCTCGATGGCATCAGTTTTTAAATCGTATATCCATATATCTTGAGCGGTGCCCCCGTAGTAACGCTTCCAGGTGCGGAATTCCCGGGATTTTCTGTTGTATGCGATCTTATTCCCATCCGGAGAAAAAGAAGCAAAGCCCGCTTCGGGAAGTTTTAAGGCTTCCGGAAATCCGCCTTCAGAGTTTATGCGAAAAAGCTTGCTTGTGGGAAAAGCATCACGTGAAGAGCGAAACAGAATCTCTTTGCCATTGGGAAACCAGTCGACGACCCAATCATCCAGAGTAAGTCCTCCTGAGGGCTGTCCTGTTGCCGGGCAATAGGTGAGCCGTCGTGGCTCCCCACCCTCTGCTGGCATCACATATACGTCTCCATTGCCGTCATATGCCGCGGTGAACGCTATTAGCTTACCATCCGGCGAAAATTTGGGGAAAGCCTCATAACCCACAAAAGAGGTGAGTCTCTGTGCCATACCTCCCTGAGAGGAGACTGTCCAGAGATCACCACCGTATACGAACACTATCTTGTCTTGGTGTATATCTGGAAAGCGCAGAAGACGTGCCTCTTCTGCAAAGCCAGCATTGAAGAGGATAACGAACAACACCAACCCAATCAAGAAAACTTTAGAAGTCTTCATGGTTAGACTCCTGTTTGCAAGAAGGTTAAGGGGAAAGCCAAAAGGCATGAGTTTTTCGATAGGGAATATTGCAGCAACATAAAACATAGACTTTGAAAAATAATCTTAGTTATCAGGCTTGTCAAGGTAAATTCTTTATCACAAATACTTCAGTTTTCTTATACCTCTTTTTCTGTGAGAAAGTTTACTTTTTCTTGCTAAGAAGTTTCTTCCTCCGAGACAAGTTCAGACGCTCATGTTCGGACAGGGGCTCGCCCTGAAGGGTTGCACCCCTGTCCGAGAGGGAAGGGCGGAGGTTCAACCCCACCAACCAGGGTAATCATCCAAAGAGGAAGATAAAAGAGAATCATTTTTCAGTCCCGCACGGGATAAGCTGGTCTTTCTGGAAGTTTTTTGGGTTCCTCTTCAAGTTTCTTTAAGATCACCTCAATGGCTTTTTCCAGTTGAGGGTCACGGCCCAATATCACCTGATCCGGTAGATTATCTAACTCAATGTCGGGGTCCACTCCGTAATTTTCCATGATCCATTCGCCTTTCATACTGAACGGAGCAAATTCCGGCACGGTGATGTAACCTCCATCCACGAGACGGGGAAAATCGCGGTAGCCCACCACCCCTCCCCAGGTACGTCTGCCAATGATGGGTCCCAAGCCATACTCTCGGAAAAAGTAAGGGAAGTTGTCTCCGTCAGATGCTGAGTACTGATTGGCGATGCAGACCATGTGTCCATGCAAAGCCCCTCCAGGATGAGTCCAATCACTGGCGTTTCGGGAACAGCCCATGCCTACCACCTCCCTACGCAATCTCTCCAGTATCATCTCAGAGACAAAACCTCCTCCATTATATCGCACGTCGATGATAAGTCCCTCCTTTTTGATCTGAGGGAAGAAAGACTCAGCGAATTCATTTAATCCCCCACCTCCCATATCAGGAATAAAAATATATCCCACCCTTCCACTGGTGGCTTCTTCCACTTTACGTCGATTGCTCTCCACCCAGTATCGATATCTCAAGCGGTACTCACTTTTAATGGGCTTAACCACCACTTCCCGAGCACCCTCAAGTGAAGGTTTTGAATTCACCTTCAGGATAACTGTTTTTCCTACTGTATTTTCAAACAGGCTGTAAGGATTGGCGGGATACCTCAGCACCTTATTATCCACGGCAACGATATATTCTCCTTCTTCCACATCCACACCAGGCTCAGTTAAAGGAGAACGCAGGTTCTCCTTCCAGTTCTGCCCCGGATAGATCTTCTTAATCCGGTAAAATTTTGACAGAGTATCTGCTTCCCAATCTATGCCCAAAAGCCCCGTTTTGACCAATTCAACTTTGGGCAGATCTCCTCTGGCTATATAAGTATGGGAGCAACAGAGCTCACCGATCATTTCCCCTATGATGTAGTTCAAATCGGTTCTGTGTGCCACATGGGGCAACAGTTCTATATATCTGGTACGCATCAGTTCCCAGTCCACCCCGTGCATGTTGGGGGCATAGAAGAAATCACGCTCGCGTCTCCATACCTCATTGAATATCTGCCTCCATTCCTCCCGACGATCCAACCTCATCTGCATCAGGTCCAGTGTCAAAGCACCATCGCCTACCTTGCAGGAACCTGGTTTAGCATCCACAATGCCAAACTGCTTTCCACTTTTGTAAATGATCTTCTCTCCATCTGCGGAGAGACCGTAGCCGTCCACAGGAAAGAGTAAAACGTGATCCTTTCTTTCCTTTAAGTCGAACAGGTGCAACCCCCCTTTGGGACCGGGCTTTCCTCCGGTGAGCGTCCAGGTGGGAAAGGATAGGTAAAATATCTTATCCTCGCCTGCCTTAAGCCCATAGTAATTTCCTGGATCTGTAGGCACCGCCACTATTCGCTTCTGGATTCCCTGGATGTCGATTTTAATCTTTTCGATAAGTTCGGGCTTTTCCTCCTCCCATTCTTTCTTCTCCTCTTTCTCCCTTTTCCACTTTTCCTCCGGAGATTCCACTTCATCGCTTTCGGGGACAAAAGGAGAGAGGCTATCTGCCTGAAGCGTTATCACGTAAATTTTGGTCATCTGATTATAGGTGAAACTGGCTTCGAAATGACCCATCTGGGGATTAAAGTCGCGGTTGGACAAAAAATAGAGATACTTTCCCTCGGGATCGAAGACTGGCTCTGCGTCATCGGTGAAATCATCCGTCACCCGATAAATTCTCTTCTCATCCAGCGAATAAAGAAAGATGGAGGATAAGTTGTTTTTAGCTGGTTTGGCATAAGCGATCCATCTGCTGTCCGGAGACCAGGAATAATCAGTTATCTCCCAGTTTTTGGTGCTATCCACCAACACAACTTTTTTGTCCTGGATGTTTACGTAGTAAAGTTTCAGGTCCTTATCCGCAAACAAGAGTTTCTTGCTGTCCGGTGACCAAACCGGGGCAAAGCGGAAGCAACGTCCGTCTGTGGTTATCCTTACCTTCTCCCCTTTTCCATCCTGGGGAAGGATGTATAACTCATCCTCACCCGTTCTGTCGGACATATAGGCGATCCATTCTCCGTCAGGTGACCAGATGGGGTTCTTCTCCCGGATACCACTGGTATTGGTGAGATTTCGAGTGTTCCCCTTTTCTGAGGGGACAGTAAATATCTCTCCCCGGGCAGCAAAGAGTGCCCGTTTGCCACCTGGAGAAAGATTAAAATCCGAAATATAGTCTTTAACCGAGACGAACTCTGGACGGACTAAAACCTTATCATCTGGGATTTGAACCGAAATCTTTTCGGTCTTTTCCGTTTTCAGATCGAACGCGTATAGATAGCCACCGTTTTCATACACTATCGATTCCGGACCCAGGCTGGGCCATTTGACGTCATAGTCAGTATGCTGGGTGATCTTTGTGGTCTCTTTGGTGTTGAATTCATAACGAAAGATATTTGCGGTCCGGTCCCGGTCGGAGACAAAAAAGATTTTATCATCATGCCACATGGGTGAGGTGTCGGTCCCCTCATAATCGGTGATCTGCTGGACGGTGTTCTGATTCAGATCGTAGATCCAGATGTCCTGTGCCAATCCACCCTTATAACGTTTCCAGGTGCGGAAATTTCGGAAGATACGATTATATGCTATCTTTGTGCCATCTGGAGAAAAGGAGGTGAGTCCGGCTTCAGGCAAAGGCAAGCTTTTAGGAAAACCTCCCTCCACCCCGATCAAGAAAAGCGTCTGAAACCAGCTATTGTAACTTTCCCGCCAGGAGCGAAATAGAATTCTTTTCCCGTCTGGATGCCAGTCTAAAACCATATCATCGAATCCAAACCTATCGGGCAGGTTTTCGAAACCAGGGCGATAAGTTAACCTTTTCGGTTCACCTCCTTCAGCCGGAATTACATAAACATCTGTGTTGCCATCATACTGTCCGGTGAAGGCGATCATCTCACCATCCGGGGAAAATTTGGGAAAAAGCTCTGAGCCCACATGAGAAGTAAGCCTCCGTGCAATCCCCCCCTGGTTTGAAACCAGCCACAAATCCCCGGCATAAACGAAGACAATTTTGTCTTTATGAATATCTGGAAAGCGTAAAAGACGTGCCTCTTCAGCTCCCACAACGCTGAAAGCAAAAAAGCCGATCATCAAGAAAATAAAACTGATCTTTACGTAACGCACCTTGACCTCCTTAACTTGTGTGGATTAGCTATCCGCTACAATAGAATTCGGGCGACCTTAAGGTTCGCCCCAACGAGACCAATGCGAAGTTTAATTTCATCTGCTAAACAAACATAAGCTGTCTTTTCTGGTTCCAGAATCCGGCTCAACTATTCACTTCCTTTAAAGAAGAATTAACTCATTTGATTTAATTTCGCAAGTCAATTTTTCTTATCATTGTGCTTGACAATAAAATGTTCAACCATAGATTTTGGAATACCAACATCTTAATCCCGGAGGTTTTCGATGAAGAAGAATACGTTAACATCTGTTATCATTTTGTCTTTTTTGTTTATGTTTCATAGCTCATCTGGAGCTAACGCCTGGGAAAAACAGATGGATCTGAATCTAACCCTGACTCAAAACTCCTATTCTGATAATTGGGCTGGTGGTGAAGCGGGTAACGTCAGTTGGGTGGCTAACGTCAACTCCGGCTTTGAAAGAAAACTTTCAGAAAAGGTCCACTCCAAAACCACATTTAAGTTTGCTTTCGGCCAAACCCACACTCAAAATCAAGAGACCAAGGGTTGGGCAAAGCCGATCAAGTCCACCGACCTGATCGATATCGAAACGCTGGCAAGATTCACCCTGAAGACCTGGGTGGATCCGTATCTTGCCCTGAGGTTTGAAAGTCAGTTTCTGGACGCCAGCTATCCCCGGCTGAAAAGATACATCAATCCAAAGAAGATAACAGAATCGACAGGAATCTCAAGACAATTTTATAAGTCGGAGAAAAATGAGGTATTATCCCGGCTGGGATTTGCCCTAAGACAGATCATCACAGAAGATATTGTGACCGAGGATTCAACCAAAACCGAAATCAATTCCACCAATGATGGAGGAATCGAATCGGTCACGGATGTTCAGCTTGCCCTTTCAGACAAAATCTCTTATACCTCGAAGCTGTCTCTTTACAAAGCCTTATTCTATTCAAAATCTGATGAGTTAAAAGGAACTCCCCAGGAGAATTACTGGAAGGAGGTGGATTTAAACTGGGAGAACACCATTTCTGTCTCCGTCGCCAAGTACGTCACTGTCTCGCTGTATACCCAGTTGCTGTATGACAAGGATATCAACAAAAAGGGGCGCTTCAAGGAAACTCTATCATTGGGGTTGACTTACAAAATGTTTTAAACTGACTCCTAAGAGAGATATCTAACAAAATCAAATGAGGAGGGGTTTTATTGGAGTGTCAAGCCCCGCCGAGTCGGGATCTTCGACTTTAGCTTGACCTGTCTTTTTGGCGGGAGATTACAAAGACTTTAATTTGGTTCACCTGAAGGGTGTGTTGAAAAACCCAATAATGTTATTCTGAGGGAGCCCCGCCTTTGGCGGGATAAACTCCGCGACCGAAGAATCTCTTCGCTACTCATAGAGATTCTTCGCTTCGCTCAGAATGACAACTTGATCAGTTGGGGTTTTTCGACTATTGAAGTGGACAACCATTGACATCCACTTTACTTCCCCTTGGAGTATGAGGACACTTGTCTAATCCATCATAAATCCCATCACCATCTGAGTCCAGAGGGCATCCTCTCTCATCTACCATTGCACCCAAAGGTGTATCAGCACAAAAGTCCACCCTGTCTGGCACTCCATCCTTATCTGAATCCTTCAACTTTCCAAAATAGTAATTGAATCCTAAGAAAACTTCCAGCGTAGCCTTAGGCAGATCTAACTCATCCGCTCCTGCACCAACTATGTCTTTTGAACCTTTGAAGCTGGTTAAAACATGGCTCAGTAGACGAAACCTGGTGCCAAAATTTACTCCCCATTTTTCCTTAAATCGATACTCCACACCTCCACCACCTGAAAAAGTCAATTCCTGATCTTCAAGATCAAATGGATTCTGGTTTCTATCCGATATCTGAACAAATTTTCCGTCCTTGTCTTTTACCTTCCAGAAAGCTAATCCTACTCCCCCAAAGACATAAGGATTCAGCTTCTCCCATGGGCTGAAACGATAGATCAGGCAAAAATCGAGCCATACTTGGGTGAATCGGTTAGCATCATCTTTTTTGGAGAAGGTGAACCCTGCTCCGGCTCCCCCTCTTCCGGACAGGTCAGCTTCCCAAGCCCTTGCATAAGCTACCCAAAAGCCCAAAGAGATTTTTTCCTTTAAGTCGTATCTCAAAGATAAAGCACCCTGCTTCCCCACCGTATAAATATCTGAATGCTCGGTCAGCCCGGATTTCCAGAACCCACCCTGCAGTCCTAAAGTGAATTTTCGGCTGAAGTCTTGAGCGAAAACAGATGAGCTTAACAAAGAAACACACATACTCAAAACACAGAGCCAGATAATTTTTCGCACCCGAAAAAACCTCCCGATGAAAACCTTTTCGGCAAAGAATTCTGCTGGCTATATAACACCCAGCTGATAATATTGTCAAGAATTTTTATCAGGTTCACCAAAAGTCTTGATGTCAAAAACTACGAGCTTTCTCAAAATTTATTTACTATCTGTTTTACAAAATATTCTCAAAAAATCAGTCAACCTCAGAATAAAAAATTACTATCTTAAATAAAGCTCAAGCACTTTGAATAAATTCAAAACTGAGGTGTATTTAAGCAAAAGCAAAGTGATGGACCAAGATCAAGAGTTGATTCTGCAGTCAAAGAAAGGCAAGATGAAGGCTTTCCAGAAGCTGGTGGAAAAATACAAAAAGCCCGCATTCTTCATCTCCCTGGGTTTGGTAGGAAATCAGGATGATGCATACGATCTCTCCCATGAAGCGTTCATTCGGGTCTATGCCAACGTAAGAAAGTTCAATCCCAAACTTAAATTTTTGGTAACGTAACAATATTACAGCTCTCCGTGGGATGTTATCCCAGATGGGTCTCCGTCATCCCACGGCATCAAGGTAGATGACAACATCCACCTTGGAGCGAATAAAGTGCGAATGGCCCCGAAACTAAAAGTAAAATAATTCTTACCGTTGGTTCGGGGTGCCCTCACCCCGAACCAGAGGTCAATCGGTATAAAGGGTGAACACATCGGAAATAGTAAACTGAAATAATTCTTATGGGGCAAAAAAATGATTTGGAATTTGATCGAGATCATATTATTCATTTATTTAATAGTAAAGTTATTGCTAGTCATCCTTAATTGAGGTAAATTGAACCCGGCTTGTTTAGGATAAACCGATAGTTCAAAAATCAGATCTGACCATGAAACTCGTTACCTCTTCCCAGATGAGAAATATCGACAAAAAGACCATTGAAGGTTTGGGCATTCCCGGATTGGAATTGATGGAGGAAACTGGAAAGGGCACAGCCTTGGTGGCTAAACAGATGCTAAGAGACCCTCAGAACAAAGAGGTAATTATTTTCTGCGGAAGAGGAAACAATGGAGGTGATGGATTTGTGGTGGGCAGATATCTTTCTTTTTGGGGTGCTGAGGTTAAATTTTTCTTAACCGCAAAGAAAGACGAAGTCAAAGGAGACGCCAAGGTAAACTTGGAAAAAGCTGTGGATTTAGATCTGCCCATTGTGGAGATTTTGAAAAAGGAACAAATTCCTTCCCGAATAAAAGCCCATCTGATCGTGGATGCCTTGTTTGGCACAGGCTTTATCGGTGAGATCAAAGGCTACATGAAAGATGTAATCGAGAAGATCAATTCGTCCGGAATACCTGTTCTCTCCGTGGACATTCCCTCTGGTCTGCACGCTGATACCGGCGAGTTTAGTGGACCGTGCGTGAAGGCGAACCGAACCGTAACCATGGCTTTGCCCAAGATTGGTCACTTCTTCTTTCCGGGCAAAGAGATGTCAGGAAAGGTGTCGGTGGTGGATATCGGAGTTCCTCAAAATGTGGTGGAGGAAGAAAACATCAATCTAAATCTGATAATCGAAGAAGAGGCAAAACAGATGATACCCACTCGTCCCAGAGACGCTTACAAGGGAAGCTGTGGACGAGTGGTTTTAATCGCTGGCTCCACCGGTATGACCGGAGCCGCTACTTTGGCTTCCTTGTCATCTTTAAGGTCGGGTGCAGGAATGGCTATCTTAGGCACTCCTAAGACCTTGAATCCGATTATGGAGATGAAGTTGACCGAAGTGATGACCAGACCTCTGCCTGATGTAAGAAAGAAGGGAGCCTTAGCCTTAAGAGGTTTGGGCGAGATAAGAGAGCTTCTGAAATGGGGAGATTGTTGCGCCATCGGTCCGGGTCTGGGGCAACACTTTGAAACACAGGAGTTGGTGAGAAGATTGGTAAGCAACCTTAAGATGCCTGCGGTGATCGATGCAGATGGACTCAACGCCTTTGCCAAAGATCCTTCCATATTAAAAGAATGCAAAGCGCCATTGATTTTGACCCCGCACATCGGTGAGCTTTCCAGACTGAACGGTGTGCCCATCTCAGAAATTGAAAAGGACAGAATAAGACATGCCTCTGACTTTGCCAAAGAATACAAATGCGTCTTGGTTTTCAAGGGGGCACCCACTATAATCTCAGAACCGGGCGGTCAAACCTGTGTCAACCCTACCGGAAATGCCGGCATGGCAAGCGCTGGCTCAGGAGATGTGCTAACCGGAATCATAGTGGGTCTTTTGGCTCAGATGTTGATGCTAAAAAAAGACGAAGAAATGCAAAAGATCATGTTGGATTCCGCCTGTGCCGGAGTCTTCCTTCAAGGCTTGACCGGGGATCTGGCAAAAGAGGAAAAGGGGGAGATGGGCTTAATCGCTGGCGACATGATGGAAAAGATTCCAGAAGGGTTGTTAAAAATTGTCAACGGATAGAACGCCCAGACGGGCGTCCGTCTGGACGGATCAAACGGATTGCAATAAGAGCAGTATCCCGCTTAATCCGCTAAATCCGTCGACCTGTTGTTTCGGGGTACCTTACCCCGAAACATAAAAAAATCACGGGTGAGGGTTCATCCTGCCCTTTGGTCCTGATCCCGCCCAGACGGGCGTCCGTCTGGACGCCTTTGGCGGGAGAAGGAAAGGGATTCACCCTGACTTCGTCCCGAGGACTTAGTCCGAGGGAAGGGCACCCGTGACCAACAAGTAATGGATAGAACGGATCAAACGGATTGATATAAGGGCGGTATTATCCGCTAAATCCGTTGACAGACCAAAAGAGTTTGATAGAAATCGTATCCTATAGTAATTGGAGGGGAAAACATGCGGGTTGAAATTACGGACAAAATCAAAGCGATTTCAAAAAAGATCTCCCCGAAGCTGGTAAAGCTCAGAAGAGAATTTCATCAATACCCTGAATTAGCTTTCAATGAATTCGAAATCTCTGAGCCGCGTAGGGGCGGACCTCCGTGTCCGCCCAGACTTTAGGGCGATGGCAGAGCATCGTCCCTACTCCTTTTTCAATTTAACTTTTTCAGAAATCTCTGTTCAATCCATTGACAGACCAAAAGAGTTTAATAAAAACCGTATCTTATAGTAAAAAGTGGAGAAACAAGTATGCAAACTCAAATTGCTGAAAAAATCAAAGCGATCTCAAAAAAGATCTCCCCGAAGCTGGTAAAGCTCAGAAGAGAGTTTCATCAATACCCTGAATTAGCTTTCAATGAATTTAAAACCTCTGAGAGAGTAGTAAAAGAATTAAAAAAGGCAGGCATTAGTGTTAAAAAAGGCATTGCCAAGACAGGGGTAGTGGGAGTGTTGAATGCCAAGAAAAAGGGGAAGACTGTGGCTTTAAGGGCGGATATGGATGCTCTACCCCTTCTGGAACAGACTAACTTTCCATACAAATCAAAAACCAAGGGAGTGATGCATGCTTGCGGACACGATGTGCATATGACCTGTGTGATTGGTGCGGCTATTATTCTCTCAAAGCTAAAAGATGAGTTGAAGGGAAACGTAAAATTTATATTTCAGCCCAGTGAGGAGGTTCCCCCCGGGGGAGCAAAGCCAATGATACAAGCTGGGGTGTTAAAGAATCCAAATGTCTCCGGCATATTTGGTTTGCACTGTGACTCAGCAATTCCGGTGAGCAGAATAGGGGTTAGAGAAGGTCCCACCATGGCGCAGGCGGATAGTTTCGATGTCATCATCACTGGCAGGGGTGGGCATGGAGCCAGACCTCAGGACGGGGTGGATGCCATAGTGGTTGCCTCCCAGGTGGTTTCAGCTTTGCAAACCATTCCCTCCAGAAAAATAAATCCTTTGGAGCCGGTGGTGATAAGTGTGGGCAAAATTGAAGGAGGAACTGCACGTAATATAATATGTGACAGAGTAATATTAAAGGGCACGGCCCGAAGTTTAAATAAAGAGGTGACAAGAAAGATCCCTCACTTTTTGAAAAACATAATTTCAGGAATTACCAAAAGTGCTGGCGCATCCTTTGAACTGAACTATTCTCCGGGTTATCCTGTCCTGATAAACCATCCTCAGGCAACAGATTTAGCCCGAAGGACCATCGCCAAGATGTTCGGCAGGGAAGCTATATTTGAGATAAAAAAGCCGATGATGGGGGGTGAGGATTTTGCATATTATTTGCAGAAAATTCCGGGTTCATTTTTGAGATTGGGAATAAGAAATCCAGAAAAAGGAGCCATCTATCCCTGGCATCACCCTAAGTTTACTGTGGATGAAGATGCCATAAAGATAGGGGCATCGCTTCTGGCAGGGGTGGCTTTTGAGTTTTTGCACAAGTGAGGAAAAGATTTAAAGCAGATGAATCAGAATAAGAAAACAAGCTGGGCTCGGGAAGTTTCAGATAAAAATCGGAAGATGGTAAAGATTTTGGTGCGGGGAATAACCCTCTGGCTTTTATGCATCTTCATTCTGTCCTCTTTGGGCTATGCTAAGGGGAAATATCTGGAAGGGGATTGGGTGAGTTATTCGGTATTTCGATACATCACCTCCATTGCCTTAGATTACGACTATGTATATTTCGGGACCACCGGAGGGGTAACCCGATATGATAGATTCAACCAGCATTGGGCTTCTCCTTTCACCACTAGCGATGGCTTGCCAGACAACTGGATAAAAAACATAGCCTACGATCCGGAGAGGGACGAAATCTGGGCAGACACTTATGGCGGTGCGGCCATGTATCATCCGGTATTTGGTGAATGGTCCACAGAACACGAATTCCCCAAGGATTTATCAAGAAGCGACACTTCCAATCTCAGACTGCCCGACCTTTTCACCGACTTTGGACCCACCACCGCAGGAAGCTATTGGGTGATGGATTCACGTCTGGATCGATACCCCATCACCAATTATCTGAGAGGCGACTTTGATGATGAATTGTGGGTCGCCACTTGGGGATTGAATGCCGGGCTGGCAACTTTGCGTCATCTACGGCTGAAGATGCTGAAATTCGGACTTTATGATAGAGACGTCAAAGCCATATTGATAGACGGAGGTGACGTATGGTACGGGGGAACCGGGCGTTTGAGTCCTTCCTGTGGAATAACCAGATATAACCGAAAAAAAGAAACCTGGGAATACTTTTCCGCTGAATATGTCCCCTTTCTGTCCAGCGATCAGGTGAACGTCATGGAGGCGGATAGTCTTTATGTCTGGTTGGGCACTCAAGGGGGACTGGTGCACATGAGAAAAAAAGACTCCACCTTCAGGTCTTATACCTCATTTCAAGGTCTGCCGGATAATGAAGTTACTGCTTTGGAATCGGACGGAACATATCTGTGGATTGGTACCGAACGTGGATTGGCTTTTTATGATTTCAGATACGATTCCCTGAAAGCGGTCAAAGATCCACTTTTAAAAGACCTTTACGTCTTCTCCGTGCTTTCTGACTCTTATTATGTTTGGGTGGGAACGGAGAGAGGAGTGTATACCCTGGATAAGGAGAAGAAAACCTGGTTTAGATTTATCACACCCGACGGTCTTTTGAACGGTCAGGTCAGATCCATTGCCCGTTGGTCCGATCAAAAAGTCTCAAGCGGAAAAGACGAATTATGGTTCGGCACCGATATGGGAATTTTAGGATATAGTCCGACAAGCGACAAAAGAAGGGTCTATCATAATAAGATGAACTTCCCTGAGGTGAACGTGGTCAAGCTTGCCTGCGACAAAAAGAACGTGTGGGTGGCAACTAAAGACGGGGTGTGGAAGTTGAACCGAACCACTGACATCTGGATCAAATACACCACCGAGGACGGGCTTCTGGATAATAATGTGCAGGATCTGGTTCTGGACGGAGATCATATCTGGTTCGGCACGCCCCAGGGAGCCACCCGATTCTTCTGGAACAATCCCAGATTGAGAGAATAAAGAATTTACCATCAGGTTTTAGTTTGGGCAAAACCCCTTTGTTGGTAACGAACACCTTTTTCGTCACGGACGATGGTTCACCCTGAAGGAGCTGTTGAAAAAGTGCCTTACATGCTTTAATCAAAAAGAAGAGGTAATCGTAGGGATCCCGCCGTTGGCGGGATGGCTGTCCTCCTTAGAGTTAGGACAGGGATTCATCCTGAAGGATTCATCCTGAAGGACAAGCCCTGTCCCTACGTAAAAACTTCTCGACAAAATGGCTTTTTCAACACGCCCTGAAGGATTCACCCTGAAGGGCATCCGTGACGAACTGGAGAACCAAGATTTTAGAACCAGAACCTAACTTAAGTTAGGTTCTGGTAATATCCATAAAATCCATAGATAGATAATGATGTCATTTGATCCCAAACAGATTCCGACCCAAATAAACCAGATTGGTGAATTTGGTTTGATCAATTTGATCAAGAAAAGGATTTTTTCCGTGGATAAACGAGTAATAGTCAACATCGGCGACGACGCCGCAGTGATTAAATCATCCCCGGATCGGCTTTTGATCTTCACCACCGACACCATGGTAGAAAAGATTCATTTCGATTTGAGTTACTTCAGCTTTGAAGAGATAGGATGGAAAGCCATGGTGGCAAACTTAAGCGACATCGCCGCCATGGGAGGACTGCCCAAATATGCTTTGGTTACTGTGGGTTTGCCCAAATCCATGCGGGTCGAAGATGTGCTCTCAATCTATAAGGGTGCTTCCAAGATTGCCCGGAAATATAAATGTAAAATCATCGGAGGTGACACAACTCTTGTCCAAAAAGATATTTTCATCTCCATTGCCCTTTTAGGTGAAATAGAGAAAAGATACTTGCTCACCAGAAGCGGAGCAAAAAAGGGGGACTTAATCTGCGTTACCGGAGAGTTAGGAGAAGCTCAGGCAGGTTTGGAATATCTTAAGAAATATGGTCGGCAGAAGCTTTCTTTGGTTCGGAAACATCTGCAACCTCAACCGCGTATCAATGAAGCCAGAATTTTAGCTAAGAATTTAAAAATAAACTCCATGATTGACATAAGTGATGGGCTCTCTTCAGAACTTTTTCATCTGACAGAGGAGAGCCGCCTGGGGGCGGTAATTTATGAGAAGAATATACCCATATCACTCAAATGCCTGAAACTCGCGCCTCTTCTGAACAAAACGCCGTTGGCATGGGCGCTTTCCTGCGGGGAAGAATATGAACTGCTGTTTACCGTCGACAGAAAAGACCTGAGCAAAATTAAGAAAATCAAGTCAAAGGTGAATATATCGGTCATTGGCGAAATGGTGGGCAAAAAAGACAAAGTCAAATTGATCCTGAAATCAGGAAGCAAGAAAAACATAAAGAAAGCAGGATTCGTCCACTTTTGATACTCATTTCAACTATTTGCTCAGATCATTATAAATTATACATAAATTTGCTACCGAGTAGATGGTCAACTACGAAAGCTCTCTTTTTTTACAGATCACTAATTGTGAACAACAAGTGAAAGCTTTGCTTGACACGGGCATGAGTTTTTCATTATTTTAGGCTATGACGGATGAAGCGCAGTGAAGAAAATGTGAGGTATTTTTAGGGAGGAGGTGCGGAAGGTATGGAGAAAGTTTTTCCTGAATGTAAAAAGTGTAATGGTGGTGTGCTTCTACCTCTTTCAGATTATGGCAGAGAAGGTGCCACCATAACCTACAAAGCTTGGGTATGCTCCAATCCCCAATGCGGTTTCTCCATTCGCATAGACAATGGGGAGATAAGCTTCGGCAAACCGATCGGCTTTTCTGATAAGTAAGAATCTTTAACCTTGCTTTTTGAAAAAACAGCTAAAAAAACCATCTGCGCTTCGTCCATCCACATCTTAACATAAACGAATTATGTGGCGGATTTTATTTCAGAATTTCTGGTTCAAGCTGGCAGCGCTTATTATGGCACTGTTTTTGTGGTTTCATGTTGCCACCGACAGGGTGTATGAACATGTCGAAACCCTTCCCTTGTTGATTTTCAATATCCCCGAGCGCCTCATCTTAGCGGAAAAGTTGCCTGAACAGGTAAGTGTGACAATCCGGGGCAAAGGAAAGGAGCTTCTAAAACTCCTTTTAGCAGAGAAAAAGAGTTTCAAGATAGATGCCCAGGAATTCAAACGGGGAGAAACAAAATATGTCATAAAACCCGAACAGATACCGATTCCGGAAGGGCTGGAGTTGAGGGTGATCAATATTCTCCCTCCCCAGGATTTAAAGATAAGGCTGGATTACCCCATGGAAAAAGAGGTGAAAGTTCAGCCCCATGTTAAAATATTACCAACAGAGGGATTCCAGCAGGTAGGTGACCTACATTATAATCCTAAAGAGGTGATAATTTCCGGACCAAGAATGTGGGTAAGAGGGGTAAGAGTGATTCATACCCAGGAAAAGGTGATAGAGAATGCGGAGGAGCCTATCTCTGATCAGGTTGATCTGGCATTGCCCCAAGGCTATAATATCAACCTTTCCGCGCAGATGATAAATTTCTCCCAGAATATTGAAAAAACCGTGGAGAGAAGAATCTCTAATCTGCCGGTGAAGTTGGTCAACATCCCCAAGCACAAAGAGATCCTGCTTGAACCGGATAGCATAAATGTGGTCATCTCTGGTGTAGAGAGTGTGATAAACCAGATAAATCCCGACAAGATAAAGGTAACCGCCAACTGTGCCAAAGCCAAGAGAAAAGAGATGGTGAAGCTTCCCCTCTTGGTCAAATTGCCCGCAAAAGTTGAGTTGAAAAAGGTAGAACCGGACTCTGTTGAGGTATCCATTGAATAGGTTTGAGTGGATGGAGAATGGCTTAAAACTTCGATGCTGATTTTAGGTATTGAGACATCCTGCGACGAGACCGCCGCCAGCGTGGTTAAAGACGGCAAAGAGATCCTATCTAACGTGGTCTACTCGCAGATGGTGCATAACAAATATGGAGGAGTGGTTCCAGAGCTGGCATCTCGGGAGCATATCCGAACCCTGGTTCCGGTCATCAAGGCGGCATTAGATGAAGCCAAAATTTCTTCAGGAAAAATAGAGGGAGTTGCAGTCACCTATGGGCCGGGGCTGGTGGGGTCGCTTCTGATTGGATTATCCTTTGCCAAAGCCCTATCCTACTCTCTGGATATTCCCTTGATCGGTATAAATCACATAGAGGGGCACATCTTTGCTGACTTTTTAGAACATCCGGAGATTTCTCCTCCTTTTGTCTGCCTGGTGATCTCAGGAGGTCATTCCAATTTAGTTTACGTTGCCCAGAAGGGTAATTATCAACTCCTGGGACAGACCCGGGATGACGCTGCTGGAGAGGCTTTTGACAAGGTGGCAAAGGTTTTAAATCTGGGCTATCCCGGAGGACCTGTAATCGATGAAGTGTCCAAAGAAGGCAAGCCTGATTTTTTCAAATTTCCCCGAGCTTACTTAGAGGAGAACAGTTTCGATTTTTCCTTCAGTGGTTTGAAGACGGCAGTGGCTATCTACGTCTCCAAGTTGTCTGAGGAAAAACAAAAGA
>Ga0315538_1000788_pt1 | contig 19241 bp, 18 predicted proteins | sample SalMarSW160230MG_2_FD_203834 | JGI IMG/M metagenome (GOLD analysis project Ga0315538, IMG submission 203834) | Salt marsh sediment microbial communities from the Plum Island Ecosystem LTER, Massachusetts, United States - Salt Marsh Sediment SW1601-230 ...
TTCTGATTATATTGGCGCCTTCCTCCAGGGCAACTTTATAAGAATTAGTCATGCCCATGGAAAGATACTTCATCTCTACATTGGGCAATTCCAGCCCTTTAATTTTTTCAAATATCCTTCTTGTCTCCACAAAATAAGGCCTTGAGTCTTCAGGGTTTCCGAACCGGGGCCCAATGGTCATGAGACCCATCACTTTGATATTTCTAAGACTGGATAGTTTTCCTACTAATTGTCCCACACCCTCCGGGAGCATTCCTGATTTTTGTGGCTCTCTGCCACTGTTTACTTCAATCAATATTGGCATTACTTTGCCAATTTCAGCACACTTTCTATCAATTTCCCTGGCTATTTCTAAAGAATCGACACTTTCTATCATGTCGAATATTTCCAGCACTTTTCTCCTGACATTATGCTTTTGAAGGGTTCCAATAAAATGCCATTGCGCACTCTTTCCCACCACCTCATATGTCTCCTTTGCTTCCTTGACATAATTTTCTCCGATGATTTTTATTCCCGCCTGAACAGCTTCTAAGAGCTCCTCAGGTGTTCTTGCTTTTGCTGCAGCCACCACCTCGACTCCATCAGGGAGGTCAGCTAACAATTTAGCAACATTTTGTTTAATTAGCCCGTCTGCCACATCATGATTTTAATCCATTGAGCCTGCCAGCTTCAAGGGTAAGGAACGCTACAGGTATGGAAAATGTTCTCGCCTCTAACCAAAGTTGGGATGCTTGAAAGGAGTCATAGTGCAATTGATTATTGAGATGACAAGGAGCGCAGGGCCGCAATGACAAATGTTATTAAGTAGTCCCGGGTAGATAGGGGATTGACAAAAAGAGTATTTGTAGGCATAATTTGATTGAGTATAATATTCCTTACACTCAGTTGCAACTTGTAATGAGGTAAGGCCAATGCTACCACATGTTGATGATTTTTTACTAAATTTACAAGCCAATAAATACTCTCCTGAGACAATTTACAACTACGAACGAGATTTAAATGTTTTCAACAATTTCCTGGATGAAAGCAAAATTGAGTTTGATAAGATTGATAAGCGCGCTATAACCTACTACAAAGCGTATTTAGTTTCGCGTGATCGCAAAACAGCGAATCTGGGAAGGCAAGGCGAAAAACAGCTTGATTCCAGCTCCATAAACCGCATGCTGTCGGCGCTGAGAGCTTACCTGCGCTACTTAATTGACGTTGATTACCATTGTCCCTTGCCGCCTGAAGCGGTCAAATTAACCAAGGCTGGAAGAAAACATCCCCAGGTAACTGAGCTTGAGGATTTAATTAGACTGATTGAAGCACCAAGTTCGTTAGAGTCGAATATCAAAACGGCTTTAAGGAACCGTGCCATGCTGGAATTGCTATTTGCTACTGGCATGCGCATCTCTGAGCTATGCAATCTAGATCGTAGTCAAATCGACGACACCGGGCGGATTTTTATTACCGGTAAAGGTAGAAAGCAACGCTTCGTTTACTTAACTCCACGGGCCAAACAGCACCTGGATGCATATTTAGGAACCCGCCAGGATAATTGCCCCGCCCTTTTTATCCCTTATGCCGGCAGAAATGTAGCTAAATCACGGAAAAGGATTTCCACCAATTACCTTCAGGATAGAATTAAGAGATACCGGGAGAAATTAAAGATCAACGTCCCCACTTCAGCACACTCATTGAGGCATGGTTTCGCTACCTATCTGGCTGAAGAAGGTGCTAACCCGGCAGCCCTTCAAATTCTCCTGGGTCACGAATCCTTGGATACCACCACCCGCTATGTCCATGCCTCCGATAAGTATGCTGAAGAGACTCACCGCAAATATCATCCTTTGGCTAAGCCGGATTAGAATCAGGCAATTATAACATTATGTCAATTAAAATTAATGGGGGGCTGCCTGCCAGAAATTAAGTGCCAAGCAATGGTACGTGGTGATTAACACCCAGTCTCAAGTAATTTGATTTTCCTTATATCATGGAAAGGTGCTAAAATTACGTTAACCAGGAGGATTAAAATGGGTGATATTTTAGATGAAGTCACGGCGCTTGTCAGATGTAAGGAATGTCCCTGGTATAAAAACTGCCTGACTCCGGTTCAGGTTGGCATTGATGATATCGCACAGTTCAGGATAGCGATGCAGGGGACAAATCTACCTGAACAAGCCAAAAACGAACTAGACCAAGTCATGGAAAGTATGGCCTCTATGAGTCAAGAGATGATTCTTCAGAGCTGCCCTGTATTGACTCAGCGTCTCAAGGAGGATCCCAAACTTGCCCAGCGAATCAAGGAGATGATGCGGAACTGGGGAAAACAAGGAGAGGCTGATGAGTAGTATCCGTGCAAAGTTTGTCTTGCCCTTTCCCCCTTAAGTCCATCTCGATATAAAGTTTACTGAGGCTTTAGAGGACTTTCTTTGGGAGTTAAATATCCATGCCAGAGCAATTAGGCAAAATAGAGAGGCTCGAAGCTGAGCGCTTCAAACAGGGAAAGAAGATTTACCTCGTCCCACTCATATATACTGGCGAGGAAGCTCCTGAAGAATACAAAGAAAAATGTAGTCGTTATTGGCGACAGATAGCAGAACAGATAACCAATTTAACGTCGAAGATCGGGACGGTAAACCAGGTTTACCACGAAGCAATCTTTCAATCTGCTGAGGATGGTATGAAGGCCATGGAGAGGCTGAGTCCAAGCAGTTATCAGATTGCTAAAAATCAGTGTGATAATGGCGCCATCTTCGAGACAATTGAAGAAAGAGAATTATTTGAAGAGGTCATGGACTGGCAGAGATGCCTGATGCTTGGCTTTATAAGTGATAAGGTGGCAAATAAAGTTTCTGAATTCTATGTTGAGGCGGCAAAGAAGAGAAATGAATTTATGGCTAAAAGGATAAGCGAGACGCTTAAAGACGATGAGGCTGGGCTTCTGTTTATTAGAGAGGAACACTCAGTGCAATTCCCCAGTGATATAGAGGTGTTCAGTATCTTCCCACCAGCTCTAGATGAGATACATTGCTGGTACCGTGACCAAACCAGACTAGGGGCAGAGCAACGCGCCGAGGAGAGCAAAGTAAAGACCAAGGGAGAAGCTGAGAGGGTCGAGAAAAAGACCAGGAAAAGGACAAAAAGAGAGCCTAAAGGGTAGTCTTGCTTTGCGGGGTGTCTCATGAACATAAGAAAACCTGCTGTTTCCGGTATGTTTTATGCTGGCACTGCCAGAGAATTAGAAGAACAAATCGAATGGTGCTACCAACATGAGCTTGGACCGGGAGCTATACCCCGGGCGAATAGCAAAGGGCCGAGGGAGATTGTAGCTATCGTTGCCCCTCACGCTGGCTATTATTACTCGGGGCCAGTAGCAGCCCATGCCTATAAGGCGCTGGCTGATGATGGGATATTCGATACCGCAGTGATACTTGGTCCCAACCATACCGGGTATGGGTATCCTGTCTCTCTATGGGTAGGAGCTAGCTGGCATACACCCTTTGGTGAGGTAGAAATAAACAGAGAGCTTGGCCAAAAGCTGTTGGGGAAGATAATTAAAGCAGACGAGACTGCCCATATACATGAGCACAGTATTGAAGTGCAAGTACCCTGGCTTCAATACCTCTATAAGAAGATAAAAATTGTGCCCATAACTATGCTGGCTCAAGACTTGGAAACAGCTCGGGCAGTGGGCAAGGCTATTTCACAGGCTGGTGATAACTTAATAATTATCGCCAGCAGTGATTTCACGCATTATGAACCTCGCTCGGTAGCTATGGAAAAAGATGGCTCTGTGATAGATGCCATAGTTGCCCTTGATGAAGAGGAGCTATATGAACGCTGTAAGCGCCTTAATTGTACCATGTGCGGGTATGGCCCGGTTGCTTCAGCTATTGTCGCAGCCAAAGAAATGAAAGCCTCAAGGGCAAGTTTATTAAAATATGCCACCAGCGGAGACACGAGTGGCGATTTCTCCCAAGTGGTCGGCTACGGTTCCATCGTGATAAAACGGTAAACAATTATCATAGAGAGCTGATTATTTCTCCCTTGACCTCTCCATCAATAGTAAGAATGCCAAAAGAGTCTGCGGCCTTTCCAGGATTGAATAAAAGGATATTGTCGACAACTTTGTTTTGGGACCGGTGAGAATGGCCATAAACTATAATGTCCATCCGGTCTGACTCAAACATTTCCCTTACTCTCTCTTCTATTCCCCAGGGACTGCCTGAGCCATGAGTTATGCCAATTCGTTTACTTCCTATTTCAACTATTTCCTTGAACGGTAGTAGAGTCTTTAGCTCCATTGAATCCATATTACCATGGACTGCTTTTACCTCTCTTAACCGTTTCAACTCTTTAAGGACTTGCACATCGGTGAAATCCCCAGCGTGGATTACCAAATCTACCGTGGAGATGGCATCAATTATCTTTTTAGGGAGATGTTCAAGCATATTTACATGAGTATCGGCAAGCACAGCTATCCGCATAACAAGCCTCCTTGCACTGTATCAGTCCTGGATATAAATTGCGAGCGGCAGATAATCTTAATCGTTAGTTTAAAATGGTATCACCCTGGATGGAAGACTGCAAAATAACTTTACTGATGGTTTTGGGAGGTAACTTCTTTCACCAATTGGATGGTTTTGTCCATACCAGATAGTGAGAATGATAACCCTAGTTGCTTCAGGTCCTTGTAGCCTAATCCTTGGAATAACTTCCCCCCGGCAACTCTGGCCATTTCATCATAAATAGCCGGCCACTCCGGACTCCGCCTCTGAGCACAAAAGAGAATAAAATCACGAAGCTTGGGGGATATGTCACACATATATTATTATTTTATGCCGAGAAACCTAGTTTAACAAACTTGTTTATGGCTGCTGAGGTGCTATCTTCTCCCTTGTTCTTTCCTTGGATAATCCCCTGGTCAAGGCTTGAGTCTCATCCCTTTCCTTTGCCGCATATAAGCTCGGAAAAAATTTTGGGCGAGTAAACCTGTAAGCCGAGTCCTGTACCCCGACCAAGTCGGGGTGGTGACCATCCATCTAGCCCTGATGTTACCATCGGGGTCAAGCGACCAACCCGAGGGCCTCGGCCGAGCACCTTAAACTCACCCCAGAGTCCTGAGACTTTGGAGTAGTTGAGCCCTCTTATTCGGTCTTGCTCCAGGTGGGGTTTGCCCAGCCAACTAGTCTCCTGGTTGCTGGTGAGCTCTTACCTCACCATTTCACCCTTACCCGCACTAGCTAAACCAGCCGCTGGCGGTGTGTTTCTGTGGCACTTTCCATAGGGTCACCCCTCCTGGGTGTTACCCAGCACCCTGCCCGGTGGAGCTCGGACTTTCCTCCCTGGCAGATTAAATCCAGGGCGGTCACCCGGTTTACTCACCCGAATTTATTTTATAGTCAACCAGAACAAAGGTCAAATGCTCGAATTGACCAGAGCAAGATTGCCCGTGGGCAACAACCAGTCCTAAATAATTTAACGCCAACTTTTAAGCTTTGATTTGAAGCTAAAGGGCACAGGCGGGTTGTGGCACAACAACAAAACGCATGCTTGAGGTATAATATAAGAGGATAATGGCAAGGCCCAGCAATACAACCATATCCTGGGCCAAAAGTATAGCTGGAGGTGAACCGATGCAACCATTAAATATGATCTGGGTTGTCGCAGGTAAGCGATACAGCACAGACAAAGCCACGCTAGTAGCCCATGACGCTTATTGGAACGGCCATAACTTTGAGCAAGGTGGCCGCAATACATTCTTATTCAAAACGCCAAACGGTAATTTCTTTGCCCAATACCAAACGCTATTGCAAGGTGAAATCAACAAAATCACCCCTCTGAATATAAACGAAGCTCTATCTCTATATCAGTCGCTACACAAAAAGGAGGTCCCCTTCAGAGTCGTCTTCCCATGTATCAAAGCAGAGGATGCCTGACGATCCTTACCTTTGTCCTGACCACACCTGCCAACCACCCGCGTTCCAAACTAGCCTTTAAAAGGGCATATACATAGATCCTGTAGCCCAGGCGTTTTACTCATTTAAAATCGCCTATACTGGCGTGGGGTATCTCGGGGGCTATCCGATTCTTAAGATTTAAGGGGTGTCTCTGGAGCATTATGTTAAATAGTACTCAACTGCCTAAATACGTTCTCCTAAAGAAAGTCAATTCAGGCCTTGAATCTACTCGAACCTGACACCCACCACTGCGAGGGCTAGAATCCTTGCTATCCTATATTTCCAGTTACTTAAACTATGATTCGCTTCTAGTATATGTCCATGCTGATGTTGGTATTACCTCATATATTGTTATCCTCGGCTTTGATACTAAGAGTGCCTCTGCCTCTTGTAGCAGCTGTTTTCTAAGCGTTGAACCCTCCCATATACCCCAATCCTCGAGCTTCGCCCAATCGTATAACAGAGCAGAAATAGATCTACCTTTCACGCTTTGGATATGCTCAGCACTAATGAAACCTGGAAATGTCATGGCATGTGACCTGAGCTTTAGAAATAGAGATTGTATATCTGCACCACTCTTAAGCTCATAGCCTTCTATAACTTTTATCATTTTCCCCCTTTCTAATTGATGATAAATAACTGACTTCTATTTCTCAATCACTCTAGACAGCAGGTCAAGGAATGAAATTCTATCCTCCTACTTGCTTCAGATGGGAAAAGCCTGTTATGAGTAAACATCTCGAATCAACTTACTATGCCGCCTGCGTAACCCAAAGTTTACCATACAAGCCTGCCTGGTGTCAGTAGCATGATTATAGCCCACCACCGGGATCTCCAAAAGATAGAGGGCCAGAAAAAGCATAAATGAATAACAAAGGTATACCGAGGCAGATTTACCAAGAACTGTAAAAACGCTAAAACAGAACAAGCTGGCTAACAAGGTCGAAAAACCTTGAGGGTTAAAGGCAAAATAGGATAAACCACTAGCCAAGCTAAACAACTGCCTTTTTGAGCCTCTCAGAGCATGGTTTATTGTAAAGTACTAGCTCCGCAAAATATTCCCCTGGGCGTCCATGATGCCTTGCTCCGCCAGTTCATATAAGATTCATCTTGCGTCAATATTATGTAAAGATGCCAGTACAAGGTCAGCAAGATTGCCTGAAGAGGTCGCTGTGAAAAATATACGCTGATAACATTACTCAATCCATGCAGAAGGTGATAGAGGAAACCGGACGCCGCCGCCAAGTTCAGGGAGCTTACAACTCGGAATAGAGTACTGTATACACAATGCCGATGCTTTGCATCAAGTATCCGACACCAACAAGAGCCCTTGAACAAGCCAGGATTAAAGTAACGGGATAACCGGTACAAATGGGTGATTGACGCTTTCAAAAACATGAGTCATATTACATTAATAGTATAAATATAGGGAGGACATCATGAAAAGGCTGTTACTACTTATCTCAATCCTTGCTCTGGTCCTGGTGCCAATTGGTTGCGCGGATATGGGAAGCATGATTGAGGACACGATTGAGGACGCGCTCGAAGGGTTAAGCGCAGAATATACGATCAAGGTTGGTGGCACGGCCGGGTTAAATTTTTCGGGTAGGTATGTGGTAGTGAATGCAGCTTACGATCCTGATACCTATGTGGGGTTCAGTACAGATTCCTATGATGTCTCAGGGAATGTTTCGGAGCAGTACACAGTCGAGGATGCCATATCGGTCGGGGGAATGTTCCAGAAACAAGCTGTGAATGGCACGCTTGAGGTTGAAATTTGGAGAGGCAGTGAGTTAATAGACTCAGACGAGACAACAGACCCGTGGGGAGCTGTCCTCATAACGGCTGTAAAAGAAGACTAGGTGCTACCCAGTATTTTGGTACCTGAAATACTTACCATACCGTCTCTGGATAATCTACCGGTGAAGTAACAATAAACAATATGCTGGCCACACCCCTGATGCCATGAGAGCCTATCAGCAATAGTGCAAACCCTTTTTGTCTACGGGTGTAGTCCGCCTGTCCCCGTGGTTTTGGTAGCTCTAGCATTGCCTTTACAATAGACGTTTACAGCCATATAATTGATTGTGTTCAATCAGATACTATGGCGTTAATCGCTGAGGTTTTGCCACCCGCAGTGAACGGTGTAAAAACGCCAATTTAATGTCAAGAGCTAACATAATTTTAAGTAAGAGCTAAAATTCAGTTCTGGAGGGGTGACCGAGTGGCTTATGGTGGCGGTCTTGAAAACCGCTTTCGCCTTTTTGGCGAACGTGGGTTCGAATCCCACCCCCTCCGCCAGCCGGGAGATAGCTCACCCATGATACGAGAGGCAGTTCATGCCTGATAAATCAGGCAACTACAAATCAAGCTTCGTAATTGTTATAATTACTTTCCGGGTGAGCACTCGAGGCTTGGCTCGCGAAAGCAAGTTAGCTAATGAATCGCTATCCTCTGGTTGAAGAAGTCTTCACCTCACTAACTGCCCCTGAGCTTTTTGAGCTAATCAAGGACAGACCTTATAGCTTCTTTTTGGACAGCGGCATGGACCCTCAAAGGCTGGGGCGATATTCCTTTTTGGGCAGTGAGCCTTTTCTTGTAATGAGCAGTCGAGGCTCTGAAATCACCCTGGTTCGTGGACGGGAGCACGGAGTGCAGCATGGTAACCCTTTCGATGCTATAGGCAAGCTGCTGGAGATATACAAGTTAGACCATAGCCCGGCACCTGTACCCTTCCTGGGTGGAGCAGTTGGCTATTTTAGCTATGACCTGTGCCAATTCATCGAACGCCTGCCATCAACAGCAATAGACGACCTTAAACTCCCTGAGAGTTATTTTGCCTTCTACGATACTGTCGTAGCCTTTGACCATCTGGAGATGAAAGCCTACTTGATTGCCACAGGCTTTCCCGAGACGGAGGAAAGGCAGCGGTTAAGGCGAGCCAGAATGAGACTTGAGGAAATGAAGGCCTGGCTTTACGCTGCCTCTCTTAGCAAAGAAGTATCTCTCCCTCAAAGTGAGAAATTAGGTGAGGGTGATTTTCAGACCATCCAAGAAAATGAGAGGGTCTTGCTTAAGTCTAATTTTACACCTGAAGAATACATCAAAGCTGTAGATAGAGTGCGGAAGTATATCGCCGCTGGCGATGTCTTTCAGGTCAACCTTTCCCAAAGGTTTGAGGCTGATTTAAAAATTCCACCATACGAGCTTTATAAACGGCTAAGGATGGTTAACCCCGCTCCCTTTGCCAGCTATCTCAACTTCCAGGGAGTGACCATCGTCAGTGCCTCTCCGGAAAGGTTCCTTAAAGTGGAGGGCGACCTGGTAGAGACGCGACCGATAAAGGGCACAAGGCCACGAGGTAAAGACCCTGTTGAAGATGGGCGGCTGGCTCAAGAGTTGACCCACAGCACCAAAGACCGAGCAGAAAACGTGATGATTGTTGATTTAGAGAGGAACGATTTAGGGCGGGTTTGCCGCTATGGCACTGTAAATGTCACCGAATTAGCTATCCTAGAGACTTTCCCCACCGTATTTCATCTCACCTCTACCGTCGTGGGCAGGCTACGCCGAGGCAAGAACAACATTGACCTGCTTAAGGCTACTTTCCCCGGCGGTTCTATTACCGGCGCTCCTAAGGTGCGGGCTATGGAGATTATCGATGAAATGGAGCCAACCAAAAGGAGCGTATATACCGGCTCCATAGGTTATCTAAGTTTCAATGAGGACATGGATATCAACATCGTTATTCGCACTTTCTTAACCAAAGAAGGCAAAGCTTATTTTAACGTAGGCGGCGGCATTATTTACGACTCCGATTCGGAGACTGAATATATGGAAACGCTGGACAAAGCCAAGGCTTTGATTCGAGCTTTGCAATTAGCACCAGAAGTGACTATAGCAGCAAAATGTTGAAAAACGAGCGTTCATGACATATAATAACAGGCTGGGCAGGAGCGACCACTTTTATATGACCCTCCGCATAATTTCGCGCAGGAATCTCTCTACGAAGGAAGAGAATTATAAAGAACTCTGCGGTCAATTATAACCATAAGGAGGCTTTAATTTATGGCTGATGCGTCTGATAAAGGTCTTAATAAGCTGGAAGAACTGGAGAGGAAACGAGACCACATCTTGCAAATGGGGGGGCCAAAGGCGATTGAAGCACGCCATCAGAAGGGGCAGATGTCGGCCCGGGAGAGGATAGAATATTTCTTCGACCCCGGTACATTCACAGAAATAGGCTTGTTTGTTAGGCACAGGACAACTGCTTTTGGCATGGATCAAAGGGAAGTGCCTGCTGAAGGAGTAATTACCGGCTTCGGCAAAGTGAATGGCAGGCATGTCGTTGCTGCTGCTGAGGACTATACCGCAATGGCGGGAACTTTTGGTGAATATCATGGCAAGAAATTTGTTCGTGCTATAGAGTTTGCCAAGGAGAACGGATGGCCATTTGTAGGCATGAATGACTCCGGCGGTGCTCGACTGCAGGAAGGGATAGATACCCTGGAAGCCTACGGATGGCTTTTTAGGTCCCAAATACTTGCGTCGGGAATAATACCCCAGATAGCCATGCTTATGGGCCCTTGTTTGGGAGGACAGGCATATCATCCCATAATGCAGGATTTCCTCATTCAAACCAAGCACACGGGATTTATGGGTATTGCTGGCCCTGCTTTTGTCAAAACGCAAACCGGGGAAGAAATCAGCCTGGAGGAGCTTTCCGGCTACAAAGCCCATGCCATCAAATCAGGGCAAACACACATTGTAGCTGAAGATGATGCAGAGTGCTTAGATAAGTGCAAGGAACTTTTGTCCTTTTTGCCTTCCAGCAACAGAGAGAGACCACCTCGTATCCAAACAGACGATGACCCAGAAAGGAAAGAGGATTTGCTTAGCTTGATGCCAGAACATCCATTTGAACCTTTCGATATGTACGAAGTTATCGGGAAAATAGTTGACCAGGGTTATTTTCTTGAGACATTGGGGCTCCACGCCCGGAATATGATAACAGGTTTTGCCCGCTTCAACGGGCGCCCTGTGGGAATAGTAGCTAGCCAACCAAAGTGGATGGCTGGTTGCATAGATATTGATGCTGCCGACAAAGCAGCTAGGTTTATCAGGTTTTGTGACCTTTTTAACATTCCCCTGCTCACTTTGCAGGATTGCCCTGGGTATCTGATAGGTTCTCAGCAAGATTGGGGTGGAATACTGCGTCATGGTGCCAAGTTGCTCTTTGCCTGGGCTGATGCCACCGTGCCCCTCGTCTCAGTCATAGTTAGAAAGTCCTACGCCGGCGCTCACTACGGCATGTTGGACAAATCCATTGGGGCCGATTTTGTCTTTGCCTGGCCTACCGCTCGAGTAACCATCGTCGGCGCTGAAAGTGCTGCCAGCGTTATCTTCGCCAGGGAAATAAGGGAGGCTGACAAACCTAAGGATGTGCGAGCACAAAGGATAAGAGAATATTCAGAAATTTACGAAAACCCCTACTGCGCTGCAGAGAGAGGTTATGTCGACGATGTGATAGACCCCTCGGATACCAGAAAATTCATAAACAGGGCACTGGATGCTCTGGAAGGTAAATGTGTGGCTAGGCCGTGGAGGAAGTATTCCAATATCAATCTCTAAGAAAGGAGGAAGAAGATGAATTTCGGCTTCACGGAGGATCAGAATAAGTTTAGGCAGGAGGTTCGCAGCTTTTTAGAGGATGAGATAAAGAAGGGATATTGGAAGCCTGCCTGTGATGCCTGGATACAAGGCTTCGACCCTGAATTCAGCAAACGGGTGGCGCAGAGGGGCTGGATAGGTCTGACCTGGCCCAAAGAATATGGTGGGCAGGGACTCAGTTATATAGACCGACTCATACTCACCGAGGAAATGCTGAGATATGGGGCACCGGCAGCCTGTCACTGGTTTGCTGACCGCCAAATAGGTGGCTCTATCGTCACCTATGGCACTGATGAGCAAAAGAAGGAATTATTACCCAAAATTATAGCGGGAGAAGCGTATATCGGTCTGGGAATGAGTGAAACAGAGGCCGGCTGTGATTTAGCCTCACTTCAAACTAGAGCTATCGAAGATGGAGACAACTATATAATTAACGGACAAAAGACTTGGACCAGTGGTGGCTCGTTTGTAAATTATTTTTACCTATTAGCTAGGACTGATCCAGAGGCTCCCAAGCATAGAGGTATTAGCGAATTTATTATTCCAGCGGATTTGCCCGGGATTAATCGCATCCCTATGATAGATATTACTGGTACTGAGGCCTGGAATGATGTTTTCTTTGACGAAGTACGCGCCCCCAAGAAATGTCTAATAGGAGAGAAAAACCGTGGTTTTCTTCAAGCCCTTCAACAGCTTGATTACGAGAGAAGCGGGATGGAACGACTCATGGGCAATTATCCCCTCTTTGATGCAATTGTACAGTTTACCAAAGAAAATAAACTGTCTCAGAAATCTGTAATTCGCAATAAGCTAGCTCAGCTCCGTATTGAATTTGAAGTTGGGCGGCTACTTATTTATAGGGTGGCGTTGGTTATGGACGAAGGACGAGCTCCCAACCGGGAAGCAGCCATGTCCAAGGCATACTCCACCGCATTTGAACAAAGACTAGCCAAAGCAGCTATGGAAATACTGGGGCCTTATGGGCAACTGCTGAGCGACTCCAAATTAGCTCCTATTCGAGGGCTGGCAGTACATTCCTATCTGGCTTCCAAAGGTTACAGTCTCCAGGCAGGTACATCAGAGATACTAAAGAACGTCCTGGCTACTAGGGGACTGGGGCTGCCAAGCTCATAATACATCAACTTGAGCGAAGCGAGGAGTTCAATGACTCAAAGATTTCTCGCCTGTAGCTGAGAATAGCGCTTGGAATGTTTGATACAGGAGGACAGCAATGAAGTTAACTCTTACTGAAGAACAAGAAATGATAAAAAAGACAGCCTGCGACTTCCTGGCTGATAAGTGCCCAAAAACATTCGTTACACAAATGGAAGAAAGCGAGGCAGGCTATTCCAAGGAACTCTGGCAGGAGATGGCTGAGCTAGGCTGGATGGGCCTGGCCTTCCCTGAGAAATATGGCGGCGGCGACATGAGTTTTCTCGACCTGGCAGTGCTACTAGAAGAGATGGGACGGGCTTGCTTGCCTGGCCCTTTTTTCTCCACAGTGGTTCTTGGGGGCTTACCCATCTTGGATCTCGGAAACGAGGAGCAAAAACAAAAATACCTTCCCGAACTAATCCGCGGGGGGAAAATCTTCACCTTAGCCCTGACTGAACCCGGCTATCAGAATTACGATACCTCTTCAATCACAGTCGAGGCTACTCCTGATGATGGCAACTATATCATCAACGGTACAAAACTGTTCGTCCCCGATGCTCATATTGCTGACTACCTAATATGTATAGCTAAAACCAAGCCCGAAAACGGAATCACTGTATTCCTGGTCGACACCAAGAACCCCCGAATAAATTGCACCGTTCTAAAGACCATCGCAGGTGATAAGCTATGCGAGGTGGTTTTTGACAAAATGCCAGTACCTAAAGCTAACATTTTGGGACAACTGAACCAGGGATGGAGTGCAGTGCAAAAGATAATCGAGTGGGCAGCAGTGGGAAAATGCTGCGAGATGGTCGGCAATATTCAGAGAGCATTGGAGATGACCGTGGATTACGCCAAGGAAAGGAAACAGTTTGACCGTCCCATTGGCAGTTTCCAAATTATACAGCACTATTGCGCCGACATGGCAACCGATATTGATGGCGCCAAATTTACCACCTACCAAGCAGCCTGGAGGTTAAGTGAGGGACTTCCCTGCACCAAAGAAGTGGCTATAGCCAAGGCCTGGATAGGCGAAGCCTCCCAGCGCGTCGTTGCTCAGGCACATCAAATTCATGGAGCTATCGGCGTTACCATAGAACATGACCTACACTTTTACACCAGGCGTGCCAAAGCCGCAGAGCTTGCCTTTGGTGATGCTGATTTCTATCGAGAAGTGGTGGCCAAAGAGATGGGATTGTGACCGTTAATTTGACAGCGAAAACCTTGAGACTCTCCGTTCAGGGCAACATGGGCGCTAGCACTCAAATAGAATTAGCTGAGTCCATTAAGCTTCTTTTCTAATTTTTCCTGTCTCAGGGCTACTGTTAAATCTCCTCGAGTTCTTTCTATAATGCCTCGTATGGCGTCTGTAGTCCGCCTCAAGCCGTGAGCGAGTAATTCCGGGAAGTCCATGGTTATCAATATTCCGTAGATTTCATCCATTATGGTCAGTAGTTCCTCGCAACGGGAAAAGTCCCCTCTCCTCAGACTATCTAGTATGTGCCTCCTCAACTCACCCACGGACTCGCCCAAGCCATCAAGGTAGGCGGCATTACTCACGCTCAATGTCTCCGGTCTCGGCAAGCCTTCTCCGGCAATCAAAGCCAAGGTTATATGTCCCTCAACGAACTCCTTTTGAGCGTCATGAACGAATCCTGAATGAAGTAACCTCCCATGCTTGGCCAGATCGTGGTTAAGCTCTCGAAGTAATTCATAAGCTGAATCAAGTAGTCCCCTTGCCTTATCCTGCTCTTGGCGATGTACGGCACGTATGGCGTCAGCGCTATGGCGGATTACTTGGTGGCAACTACGCAAAGCTTTCTCTCGAGCTTTATCCTCAGCCGCGAAGTGAGGGCGAAGCTCCGCAGCGATAGCCTCCAAATCTTCTACTTGTTTTGGCATTCTTCCTTCGCCAAGTCCATTTTTGCGATCAATTTCTGCACTGCTCCCTTAATATCTTTCTCACTCAAGACAGCGCTAATTACAGCTACGGCACAAGCGCCAGCAGACACTACTTCACCTATATTCTTCTGGTTTATGCCGCCAATAGCTACTAGAGGGGTAGATACTGTTTGCTTGAGTTCTTTCAGAATATCCACTCCCACCACAATGGCTCCCTTTTTCGCCGCCGTGGGAAATATAGAGCCTACTGCAATATAATCCGCTCCCTCAGCTTGGGCTTTTGTTGCTTGAGGTAGCATGGTGACGGAGCAGCCAACTATTTTGTCTACGGGCAATTCCCTGCGGATTACAGGCAGGGGCAGGTCCTCCTGCCCAACATGAAGCCCATCAGCGTCAACAGCCATAGCCAAGTCGAGGTAATCATTTATTATAAATAGAACATCTGCTTGACTACAGAGCTCCCTGAGCTTTTGCGCCACAAGTAACAGTTCCTTCTTTTTGCTCTGCTTGTCTCGAAGTTGGATTACCCTGGCACCCCCCTCAATAATTTGGCGAGTAACGTCCAGCTCATCCCTGTCCCCCAGAAATTGCCTATCCAGAATAACGTAAAGCCCGGCCATCCTTTCTATTTTGTCCCGGCGTGATATCCTAGAAATCAAATCTCGCTCTAATGTATAAAGGGTAAACCTCATCTGCTCAAAGCTGGCTGAATTCAATATTGAATTTATCTCTGGCAATTTAGCTAGTTCCTCTACTACTCGAAGAGACTCTTCCACCCTTTTAGCATTGGCTGTAACTAAATCCAGCAAGCCCCGCAGCGAGCTCATTTCCATATTGAGTTCCTTTTCCACTGCAGAGAGATGACCAATATCGTGTTCGGAATCTCTCTGAGATAAGAGCCCTACACCCAGTGATTTAGTCCCCTGGGCTAAACCATGACGTAGAGTCCTTAACCGCTGGCTCAGTTCAGCATCGTTGAGAAGAAAACGAGCGACATCTTCCAGAACCCGCAAGCCTTCACTGGAGCGGTTTATATTGGCATCAATAATACGCAGTGGCTGGTGAGACATCGTAATAATCCTCGCCGGGATGCATTGTGGACTCGCCTCTCTCCTCCCCTACCGTCTTCAATAACTTATATAATAGGCAAAGCCGGAAATGGCACGGGATAAATTGGTATTATCGCAAGATTTATTTAGACCTTTTGAAACTCGTAACCAATCCTACCGCCGGGCAATTTCGCTGGAAGTACCTTCACCCCCATTCCCGGCTCAATATCACTCTCCTTAAGACTCTTGCTTAACCGACCAAAGACCCTCACCCCATCAAAATCAGCTATGGCCAGAGTATAGGGGGCATCCTCCTCAAATCCGGTTGGACCATAGTTTACCACAGTATATGTAACCAGCCTGCCATTTCCCTTAATCTCAAACCACTCCACATCACTGCCTACACATTTTGGGCAATCCATCCTCGGCGGGAAGTAATTAGTCCCACACCTTCGGCATCTAGTTGCCATTACTTTACCCTTCTCCAAATAATTCACAAAATCAGATGCTTTTGTTTCGGTGGTAAAGCTAACAACGCCAAAATTCTCGAAACTCACTGGCTACCTCCTTAGAATAGTCACATTTCCATATTGTCCGACGCCACCTATATTATGAACCAAGCCTATTTCAGCTCCCTGCACCTGGATTTCACCAGCCTGTCCTCTAAGCTGGTTTACAATGGTTCTAATCTGTGAACCGCCAGTAGCGCCAATAGGGTGACCTTTGGATAACAACCCGCCGTCAACATTTACCGGTTTCTTTCCATCCACATATGTCTCCTTGCTATCAACCAATTCAGTCCCCTTTCCAGGTTTGGCAAAGCCCAGGTCTTCATAAGCCATAAGCTCAGCTATAGTAAAACAGTCGTGAACCTCGGCAACATCAATATCCCCCGGTCCTACACCAGCCATTTCATATGCCTGTCTGCCTGCCTCCTGGGCACACCTCAGACCGGTGAGCGATTCTCTTCCTGACATTGTCATTGTGTCTGTGGCGGCACCAAGACCCACTATCCAGATTGGAAGATTAGTTACTCTTTTAGCTACGTCACCGCCAGCTATTATGATGCAGGAGGCACCGTCAGCATTGGCGCAACAATCAAATTTCTTCAGCGGGCTAGTTATTACTTCCGAATCTAAAATTTCGTCTAAACTCAGCTCTTTACGATAAGTAGCCTTATAATTCATTGCACCATAATGTGAATTTTTGACCCGTATCTTGGCCAGTTGTTCTTCGGTAGTTCCATACTTAGCCATGTGAGCCCGGGCATACATAGCATAACCAGCAGGCATGGTTATGCCAAAGGGCGATTCCCATATTATGTCCCCTCCCCGGCTCATTCTCTCCGCAGCCTCACGAGAGCTCAAGTCCGACATCTTTTGGAAGCCTATCACTGCTACTACCCTGTGAAGACCAGCCTTTATTAATGACCAACCTACTCTTAGCCCTGTGCTACTAGAAGAACACACAGTCTCGACATAGAAACTCGGCTTGGGCGTCAGCCTCAAGTACTCTGAGATTAAACCGGCTGGTGAGCGCTGCTTATCATACTCTGGCGCAGAACAAATAATGGAGGCATCTATATCACTGTTAGTAATGTCTAGGCCTTCCATTGCCTCGGTATAGGCTTCAAAACACAATTCTCCGATAGATACACCACACTTACGAGAAAAAATGCTCTGGCCTACTCCAACAATAGCCACGTCTTGCATAAAGCAACCTCCTCGAATCGCAATAGTTTAGTTTTTTCCAGAATTCTAGTATGCTATATCACCTGCCCTCGCACTGTCAAGCACTTTCTGAGAGTCCTTCATCTCGAAATTAGAGCAGCATGGCTACTCGAGGTACAGTATCTTGCCACAGCTAGTGCATTGGATTAACTCACCAGCTTTGGCTTTCTGCCATTGACTCGTAGGCACGGTGATGTGGCATCCCTGGCATTTCCCTCTCTCCACTTTGACTACAGCTTGTCCCCTTGTCAGCCTGATTCGTTCATAAGTGTTGAGGGCTTCAGAGTCAATTTGCTTCGATAGTCCATCACGGTCCCCTCCGAGCTTAGCAAGCACAGTTTCAACTTCGCTTTTTCTTTGTCCCAAAGTTTCTTGCCCCTGCTCCCATTCTTGCTTCAATCGTTCAACCTCTTCAGCGGCAGTTTTCACCTTAGCTTCTATCTCTTCTACCTGGCTCATTAATCCCAGGAGGGCATCTTCTTTCGGCCTAATCTGGCTCTTAAGGCTTTTGACTTCTTTTTCAAGGTTAACCAGTTCCTTGGAATCCTTGGTTGTGCCACTGTAAAGTTTGCTATCAATCTTCCTGACTTTCTCTTGAAGGTCTTCTAGTTCCCATTCAGAGTCCTTTTGCTTTTTCTTCGCGTCTTCCAGTTGTTCTTTTTGCGAGGCAAGTTTGGACTCGGCGGCAACCAAGTCCTTATTGTCACTTAACCGACTTTCAACCTCATTTAGCTCTTGTTGCTTCCTTTGAAGCTCCAGGTCAACCTGCTGCAGCTTATAAAGTTGCTCTGCCAAACTCATACTGATGTTTATTGTAGAAGTGAAGTGGGGATATTGTCAAAAATGCAGGCAGCCTCCTAGGGAAACTAAGAAGCTAAAGTTTCACAATCCTGGGCTTCACACGGCGTTTTTCGGCGGCGACAATGGTATCTATCTGAGATACAACTTCATCAAGTTTATTCTGGTGGCTCGTTATCACATAATCGAAAATCGGCAGGCTTTTTGTTTCCTCTTCAGCCCTTTCCAACCTCATGGCCAACTCCTCTGAAGACTCGCTGCGTCGCTTCCTCAGCCTCTTTTCTAGCTCTTCCCCTGAAGGCGGCATGAGGAAAATGAATATTGCTTGAGGCAGGATTTCTTTGATAGTAGCAGCACCCTGAACATCCACCTTGACTATTACATCCAAACCTTTGGACAAAGCCGAAGTTATTTCACCTTTTGGTACACCATAATAGTTGCCATAGACATTGGCCCACTCCAAGAACTGGTGTTTATCCATCATTTGTTGAAATTCTTTCAAGGAAAGGAAATGATAATCAACTCCATTCCTCTCCCCGGCACGCTTAGGACGTGTAGTAGCGGTAACAACATAGTAAAAGGGACGCCCTAACTTTTTCATTCTGGCAAGCACAGCATCCTTGCCTACTCCCGAAGGTCCGGAAAGAACAACAAGCAGGGGGCGAGAGCCACTGTCTCCTCTTCGCTTCGTTCGAAGCTTCGGCTTAAGGCTTCGATCAGGCACCTCACAGCTCAACTTTTTCCTCAGACGGCATGGATACAGTGGCTAACCTATGAGCAATGGTCTCCGCTGTCACGGCAGCTAACATCATGTGACCAGTGTCAAAGAGAATAGCAGTCTTGGCTTTCCTGCCATGAGTGGCGTCAATTAAAAGTCCTTCTTCTCTTACTTCCCGAAGGAGTCGCTTGATTGGTTGCTGATTTATGGAAAGGAAAGCAATCACCCTATTCACTGCGATAACACTACCAAAACCGATATGAACTAATTCTGT